>JABLTO010099342.1_pt1 | contig 247817 bp, 246 predicted proteins | sample 7160091 | NCBI WGS metagenome assembly JABLTO01 (sample SAMN14651225, study PRJNA627086) | human gut metagenome | isolation source: feces | host: Homo sapiens | reverse complement strand
TAATTTCATATGGGGAGTTTTAAGGGAGCCTCCCCAATGTCAAAGAATATTGGATGCAATGCATCTTTTTATTAACCTTAATTAAGATTAATTCGTTTCCATATTTGTAAATAATTCTCATCATTTTATTTATATGAGCAATATGTTATATTTTTGAAAAAGTTTAAAATGTAGTTTTGAAACCGCTAGGAGACATCTTAATCTAGCATTAATTTCTTTGTACTTTCATTTTTACCCTTATTTATTGCATCTTTATATAACATTCTTGCTACTATTGTTGAGATTTCATACGGAAGTTTTGTTAATACTTTCACATTACTCTTGGCTAATCTAAATGCAACTTCATAAGATACATTTAATAAGTATTTATAATTATCTGTATCTTTATACGGTATATCCGCTTGTAAATACCAATCTGATACATCTTGTTGTGGTGCATATTTATTTCTTAATATTTTATAAGATAGTGGTGATTCTAATACCAATTTATTTATTGCACTTGTATTAGAGTTACCTCCGCTAGGTGAGTGTTTTAGGGCGTTCTTACTATGTCTAGATGCCTTTAATATTACCTCTTCTGTCTTTAAATCGTTAGGTAATTCATCTAGTGATAGTATACCCTTCATTGCTAATTCTTGTAGTAGTTCCGCTTTCATTAATCTAAATGGAATCATTTGTAGTGAAGGTATTTCTTTTAAGTTTAGTAATAAAGATTCTGTTATATCTTCTAATGGAACGTGTATTAATAGATATGGGTTGTGATTTAATAAATCTATTAATCTGTCTTCCGCTAGGTGATACTCTAACTTAGCTGTTTTACCTTGTTTATACATTGAAACCATTATTTCATCTGTTGGGTTATATAATAACGTTCCAAGAGATGAATCCACTTTACATAAATTTAATTTATCTTCTTCACTTATATTCTTATAGTATAAATTAGCATGTGATGAATACATTAAGCCTTCTATTGCATCTTTAAAATCTGGATTTCTCACAGCAGAATGATATGATGCCAACTCTAATTTACCTTTACAATAATCTTTTACTTCTTGTGGTGGATTGTCTAATGCACATAGTAAGTATGGGCTTATCTTAACCAACTCTTTTTGGAAATCTAATGGAAGTTCGTCAGCTAGGTCTGTTAGGATTGATATCTTATGACTATATCTATCTTGTAATCCCTTAAACTCACCTGTACCTTCTTGTACTTCCCTTGTTTTTCCTTTTTCCTTCACATAAAATTTGTTTAAGTTACCACTATTAATTTCACAATTTATTTTAGTCCCCTCTTGTGTTTCCCCTAGAAAATATTTCATTTATTTACCCTCCTTATCATATTAAATAATTCATTTAATTGAGATTTATCTAGGCTTGTTGGTTCTAAGTCCCTTGAACCACAGATAAATATGTCTCCTTTTATTTTATAATTTCCAAATGAATTTTCATCATAATATATCTTATTTGCTATGTCATTTTCTTCTGTTTCATTACAGTCACTTATCAGCATCATTGTACTATATGGAAGATTACTTATTACATTTGGATATCCTTCATCATAGAATGGTACTCTCTTTTCAAAGTCCGCTAGGGATATTATTTCCATTCTCCCTGTTGGCTCTATTACTAATCCCTTTATATTATTCATTGGATTCACGTTCTCCTTTTATTTGTAATGCTCTTTTTATGTTGCCCACTGTTGTTGAATTTAAACCTTGTCTTTCGTATTCATCTTTGTCAGCTAGGAATGTTGCAACCATTAAGTTATCATCTAGTTCCCTATTTAGTTCTAATGAAGGTTGTAATAATCTAGCTAATATATAAGCATCTTCGCATGCTCCGTATATACTATTTACACAGCTAGGATTGAAATAAACTAGAACTAATTGCAGGTTTTCATCTTCTAATAATTCATTATTCTCTATCAATACATCACGGTCTAGGTAGTATGCCATAGCCAGTTCCTCTGATGAAATATCCCCTGTATCCACTAAATCACATATAATTTTTGGATTTAAACATATTGCAAACAATCTTAAATCTTGGTCAGTATCCAAATAATATGCCATGCTTGGTTTCTTTGCCACTGCTATCCATTTGCATATTTCATTTGGATTTAGTAATGAGTAAATGCTTTCTGGTTTGTTCCATATTTTCTTATATAAGTCTAGTTCCTCTTTGGCTATTGATATTATATAGTCTGATATTTCTTTTGGCACGTCCTTCATTTCGCTATATTTTAAATATTTTAATATATGAGCTATTGGGTCTTGACCTTTGTAATTATAATTGTCTATTTTTATAGTTGCTACTCTATTTGATAATGTATCATAATTTTCTTGTTGCTTGTCTGACTTGCTTTTTAAACATTCCGCTAGGATACCTACTTTAGTATCATATTTAGATTCTCCTGTTAAATGGACACCTATTAAATCAGCTCCATAACTATATGAGTAATCTATATAATCATTTTTATTATTCATTAATTTATATATTTCCCAAAAGTCATTCTTATAGTCCATATATAAACTTATAGATGGGAACCCGTATTTACATATTAATGCTTTTGTTGCGAAGTCTAATTCACTTGTTTTAAGGAATAATCCATGTGTCAATAACTGATACGCCATATATTGTGCATCGGTAAAATCTTTACTGTATGCCGCTAGGGAAGATAATTGATTATTACCTTTACCATTTGTTAATACATAATTGATTTGTTTTGAATCTATACGACCTAATTGTCTTACTGATACACCATTTTCTATGGCTGTCTTTATTTGAGAGTCTGTCGCATTAAGTAACTCCTCAATTAGATTTGGATTTACTTTTATCAATTCTTCTAGGTTAAACTTGTCTATATTTTCTGTATAATTATATAGTTCTGTTGTATTTTTAAATATATCCAAGTATACCGCTAGGGGTATCTTAGAGGAGATAAATATATTATTTATTCTCTCCCCTTTATCTAATTTATCTTGAATGTACTGTGGCATATCCACTAATACTACTTGTGGAAATTTACTTAAATCTACATTATTCATTGATAATTCCTCCTTATATTCATTACCACATTTCTGATTTATTTGTTTTAGTTTTAAGTTTAGGTTCTTCTTTATATTTGTTAATTAATTGTATATAATTTCTACCGGTTATTATATCCCCATTTATTACGAATTTAGCATTACCATTTAAATCATAAATCATATCTTTTGCCACTATACCATCACATTCCCATTGTTTTGTTAATTCCGCTAGGTATAAGGTGTCTGCTTTATTTATTTCATTTTGTTGGTGTATGTTATGTGAGCTGTTTAGGTTATGGTTACAATTCTTTTTGAAATTACCTTCCATTATATCAGCTAGGAGATAATAATTAATTACTCCACATTCTATACAAGACACTTCTACAATTTGATATATTTTATCTTTTAAACTTCTGCAGTTAATTATGCGTCCCGCAACAAATCCGCTAGGAGCTATCATGGAGTTGATGCGTTCTATGTATTTTTCATTTCTTGCCCTATCTTCGCATTCTGGACAAGGCAGGTTTAACTCTCCTTTTTTAAATTTATATAATTTATACCCACATGATGGGCACTCATAAAGTACAATACTACCATAATCTTTTGTTTCAACTAACATCTCTAAATCCCCCTTTGCTTTATAAACAATTTATACATTTTCTTATTCTCAGTATTTCATCATAAGAATAAGTATCTAGTTCTCCACATTTATTACATCTTACATTTACATCAAGTACTTCTTTTCGTTCCCCTGTTAACTTGTGTACATATGTTGAAGTATTGATTGAGATTATTGTAAAATCTATTTCTTGTATGTGAGATAATAATATTATTGACTTTTCCATATTTTCTAACGATGGGTCATTACACATGAAGAAGTCAACGCAATTAACTTCTACGAATGTATCATATCCCTCTAGATTTAATTTAAAACATAATTCATCTTCATTTTCAACTATATCAGATACCCTTACATTACCTTCTATTAAGCCATTTACTATTCTTAGTATTTCTTCTTTATCCTCCATAACTTCCGCTAGGTCTGGTTTATCTTCACTATCTGATATGTAATTACAGAACTTATCCATTATTTTATCATCTGTTTCGTTCATAATTTACCCCCTTAAATTATCTAAATATTCTTCAAACGCATCATCATATAATATATCATATGGTAGATTTGTTTCCAGATTTAATGCACAAAGTATTAATGAATTCTCTAAATCTGTTGGATTTAGTTTCCCTATATAATACCCTGTTATCTTTATTCCTGTACTATGTAATAATGCATTAATTTCTTTTAATGTTGGTACTACATCGTTATCCGCTAGGAAATTCTCTCTTCTACTCATTTGTATCCTCCTTAATATAATAAGACCTGTTGATTAAACAGGTCTGGGTTGCTTATAATTTCTTAGTTTTTCTTGTATCATTATTTTCATTTAAAACTTCATTAATTGTGTCTAAAATTAGATTCGCATTCTTTTGATAGGCAAGAGCCATCTGTTTTATTTCTTCATTTTCCTTTTTATTTTGTTTTTTAATTGCATCTTTTATTTCTCTTGTAGCTTCTACTGATTCTTCCGGTGTTAATTTTATTAATTTTTTCATATCTAGATTTCCTGATTCATCAAACCATTTAGTATTCATAATATACCCCCTTAAAAAGTAGTGAGGGGCTGGGTAACCCCTCTAATGACAGAAATTTATGAAATTTATTATGCTACTGCACGTTTATAATGCAGTAATATACAGGCATGATTTATATATACGCAACAATATATTATATAAGAAGGAAAATAATTTTCATGAAACTAACTTTATCAATCATGCCCATACATTACTGTACTATAATGGAGTATGAGATGGGAAATTTATGGTAAAAACATTTTGAAAGAAGGTGATGATACTATGTCTCTTTATTTCTCATACTCCACTTATTAATATTTTAATTCTTATTAGATTTGTAGGTAAAACACTTCCTATACGAATATGAATACAACAGAAAAGTTGCATTAAATTAACTCTAATTTATTTGTTTTGTTATATGTCCTGAAATGCTCCCTTACTATCGTATAGCCTTCAGGTAGTTCTATACATAAAGTGTCCGCTAGGTCTTTAGCTTCTTGCGATGGGTTACCCTTTCTTAAATGTGCAGAAACGTCTACTGTGTATTCCCTTTTTAATTTAACACCTTTCTTAATAGATTCGTGGTCTTTTGGTGACATATAATTATTATCCCTATATTTCCAATAATTTGGTGAAATAACTTCATATGGTTTTACTCCGCTAGGTGTTTCACCATCTAGTCCTGTTCCTAAGAAGTGTGCTATATAATCCGCCACATCAGCACCCTTCCATGGTTTCCTACTTATTTTATATATGAAAGATATTGGCATTTTCTCATTCATTAGTGGCATTATATAAGTTTGAACTTCCCTTATTGGTTTATTATACTGTACCTTTACTTCCATATAATTAATTACACCTTCGTGTATTTCTTTTAGTTTTATTGACTCTATCATTGTGTCGTTTATTAATAATATTATCCCTTTGTTAGGTAGCAATACATTCCTTTTCGTTAACCATAAACTTGTTGTCCTATAAAATTCAAAACTTGTATCCTCTAGGTTTATGCTCCCTTCATAGTTGTCTGTTATTATCTTTATCATATCTTGTAATGTTGCATACCAACATGATTGAATTAAGAAGTTTAATCTGAATTTTAATGCATTTAATTCTAGTGATTGCATCTCCGAATATATTCCTGAATTTATTATTCCGCTAGGTATTAACATTAGTGATTGTCCAAATAAATTATTTACATTTGGCCCCATGAAACAATAATCTTTACTTGAATACCTCTCTGAATTTGTTAAATATTCTAACATATTTAGAAATGTCATAAGTATTACGAATACGCTATCATTATATTCTGTTTGTATATTTGAACGTATTATTCCCAAATTTAACAACTTTATAAATGCACTTAATGTATTATTATTATGTTTATTCATTGTGTAATAATTAAATAATTCTTCAAAATCATCTGTGTCATATTTAAGATTAATTTCCGCTAGGTATGCTTTAAATTGAGTTATTTCGTACTTGATTGATAGTTTATCATAATATAAACAATAAGCGTACCCCCAATAAATAAATCTTAAGTAGTTTAATTGTTTTCTTTCGTGTTCCGCTAGGTGTAAATCATGGAAGAATTTTAACTGCTCTTTTACCGATTTGTGTCGCTCCACAAATACATATCTATCTATTATTTTTTGTATTGGTTTGTATTTACGCATTATCCCCTTGCTATCATAGGATAATATATTGGATAATTCCCCATCTTCTATATCACCTGTATAATAATTAAATAAACCAATAATATCTTTTTTCACACTGGAACGACTTTTAACTGGTTTTAATATTTTTAATAATATATCTTTATCTATTGCTTTAGCTATATCTGACATTTAATTACCTCCTTTTATTTGGTTCGTTAAGGTGCTCCGCACACAGACTGGGGTGCGGGTGGCGCGTGGTGAGCGTCGATTTATTGTTTGTTTTCGTCCTTATATAGTATTTCATATGCACATGGGTATAGTTCTCTAAATAATTCCTTTAGTTCAGGTGCTGGATTTTTTATATCGTAATAAATATCTCCATCAATTGAGACCGCTAGGAGTTGTGTGGTTAGGTGTGGTTTCTTTATTGCATAATATGATTTGCTATCTAACATTACCGCTAGGTGTTCTTGGTTTTCTGTTGGTTTCTTTATTTCACCGATAATATTTTGGTCAAATAATATTGCCAACATTCCAAGTTCGTCCGTTAGGTTCTTAATATACTTTACAGCATTTACATCTTTTATTATTGCTAACTCCTGAAGGTCATAATCATTTATATGTTTTACCAATTCCACATTATTCCATATTGCCATCTTCCAATCTTCTCTTGTCGGTTTGTTTATCTTTAATATGTACTCAGGGTGTCTTTTTAACTTTGGTGCAATAAGTGACGGTTTATAACATTTGTTTTTACACCATGCCCATATTTCCCTTTGTTTCTTTGGACATTGCCATTTGAATCTATATTTCTTAATCTTGTATAATAAACGTACGTCCGCTAGGAACTGATTGTAATGCTTTCTTTTTACTTTTCTTTTCTTTGATAGATTTATTAAGTTACAGACTATATCGTCTGTTTCAAATTCTCTATTTATTATATAGTTCATTCTTCTATAAAACTCATCTGTTCCTATATTATTAAATAGTTTTTCCATTTTTACCTCCTTAAAAAAATAAGGGAGAACCACTTGACCGATTCCCCCCCAAAAAAATAACTTGAATATTTAGATAGATTAATTTAACCTAAAGGTCTATGTCCGCTAGGTTGACATCATACTTGATGTTTGATTTATTTTCGAAGTCTTGATAATCACTTCTTGTTACCTTTTCAGGATTTTTATCTTCGTATATATAGACATGGTAATTGGAATTTCTAGATAAAGTTTCTATAAATTCCTGTAAATTGTCCTTGTCGTTTTCGTAATCACTTGTTACTAATACTAAATCATGATAAACACACTTAGAATTTAATATTAATTCTGTTGTATTTATATCAATAGAAGAGTAAAGGATTTGAGTGTAAAAATCCATTACTTTAGCATTTGAAACATATCTATTTAATTGCGCCTGTAATGATGCATCTACTTGTGTTTCTTTTGCTAAAGATTCATAAGAATCATAATATTCACCATCAACATACCATACGGTGAATATTTTGTTTAAGTCTTGATTAGGGCAAGCTAATGTAACTTGTCCTGATGCTTTATCATTTCCATCTACGTAGAAAGATGATAACTCATCTACAGAAAATTCACTTTTGTATTTATCAGCTAGGTAGTTTTTAACAGAGTCTACTGTCGCTGAATCTTCACTTGTTTTGGTTCCGTTAGGTGTTTTCTTAACTACTATATTTGGAGCATCTTTTGATTTTGATTTCGCTTGAACTGTTGTTTTAGCTACTTTCTTTTTCATTTGGTCTGTGTTTATTTTGTTGAAAACATCATCGCCTACATTTGCAGATATAGATCTATCTTCTCCGCTAGGTGTTTTCTCTGTTTCATTGTCCACAGCATCTTTTACATCTGTTGCTGAATTTACTATCCCCTTCGAGGACTCTTCACTTATTTGTGTGTTTCCGCTAGGTGTGGTAGTATTTGCATTTCCAGAGCTACACCCTATTAATAAAGATGAAGATATAATAGCTATACTTGCCACACTTGCTAGTTTCTTAAATTTCATTTTGCATACCCCCTTAGAATGACAATCTTCTTGCAGTCACGTAACCTCTTACATAATAAGATGAATATAAATTTTCATATCTTACTCTCTTACCTGGGCTAGGTGCATGTATGAATTGTCCATTACCAATATAAACACCAACATGACGGATACGACTTGTTCCACTATTGAAGAACACTAAATCACCTGGTTGTAGGTTGCCTTTACTTACATATGTACCATTATAAGCTAAACTGGCTGCAGAACGATTTACATATTTACCTGTTGTTCTATTATAACAATAGTATACTAATCCTGAACAATCAAATGCATTTGGACCGGCTGCTCCATACACGTATGGCTTACCTACTTGTGCTTTTATTTTGTTTATAAATGCTTGTCTTTTACTTGATATATTTGTTGAAGTATCAGAATCTTCTTTAACACTAGAATGATTTTTATTATTTAAATAAGATTTGTATTGTGCAGAAGTACAACCTGCATTTACATAGCTTTTATGTAAGTAACCAACAGTACCTTTTGAAGTTTTGATTTTATAGAAATTACCCTGTTTACCTGTTATTTTAAACATTGTTCCTCTAGGTAATGTTGTAATTACTTTTGCGTTTGTACTTGCACTTTTTCTCAATCTTAAACTAGAGCAATTTATAACTTTACCATAGCCACTCATTGATTCTAATTTATTGTCGTCATCTTTTGTTGTGTCTTTATTATCGTCTTTTGATGTGTCATTTACTTTTGATAAATACTTACTGTAAGAGTAACCCACAACACCACTTTTAGTTTTAACTTTCCACCAATTTCCGCTAGGAGACAGTAGAGTGGCTGTGTCATCTTTGTCTATTGTGGCAAGTACATCATAACTCATACCTTTCCCACTTCTTACATTTAAGAATTCATCTGCCGTATTCTTTACAGTAGTTTCATTGTCGTCTGATTTAGATATAGTTTTTACATATTTACCTGATATCCAACCTGTTCTAGTACCACTGTATTGTATCTTGTACCACCCACTTTCTGAGTCTAATGCTGTGAATGTTTTACCCTTAGTTGCAGTTCCTAATATTTTGTGACTAGTACTTGGACCAGTTCTAACATTTAGATAACTGCATGTTACTTTAACTTCTTTATGTGTAGTTTGGGCTGCATTTACTTGTATTCCTGTTGTAGCGACTGCTAGTGTCCCCAATCCTAAAACTAATGCTTTATTCATTTTTACCTCCCTTATTGTATCATTTATTTTGAATTAGCCTAAACTAATATCAACTCATATCAGCTAGGAAATTATATAGATTTTCCAATGGAACATCTTCTGTATAACTTACCCCATAGTCATGTTCTAAAGCGTATTTACAGTCATAATTACTCTTTATAAAGTCTTCGACTTGTCCGCTAGGAATGACTTTTACATTGTTTAATTTTACATCTTGTTCAAATAATACCTCTCCAAAATGACATGCATCTGCATCGGAAAAGCAATGTATATGCGGAAGATTTGTATTAAATACTATTGCATCTCTTCCCTTAAAGTATCTTCCAGAGTTCACTTGAAATGCATAAACTCCCCTACCTAAGTAATGTTCATTTGCATGTTCTGACATCTTTAATACTCCTGACTCTAACACTTCCGCTAGGTTATCTCCTGTTATGAAATGAATGTATTTGTCGCCGTGTTCTTCTCTTACGCCTACGCAATCTTGACATATTAATGATGTGAATTTATAATTCCAATAGTGATTATATGTGAATCTATTCATTATAAAACATAACTTATTTGTATATTTATATGACTCAGCTAGGCATGCTCTGTAATTGATTATTTCACTATTTTTCATTCTAAATACATCCAAATCTAGTTTGTTTGTAGTATTCATTTATATCCCTCCCCTTATCTTTAAAGAGGAGCATGAGACTTTTTATCCCATGTCCTCTTTATTTGACTATATTAAACCTGATTCAACTAAAGCCCCTAAAGCTTTTATTATATGCGTATCGTCGCATTTATCTTTATATAGTTCTTTAGCGAACTTTTTAGCTGTTTTATATACTTTTTTATTTTTATATTCATCTAGGAATTTCTTTAGTGAAGTATTGAATGGTATTTTAGGGTTGTCTTTTTGCTTATCTAATATTTCACTTATTTGTTTTACGTTAGACATATATAAACCATATAGCACGAATTCATATTCTATTAATTTATAATCGCCTAATAGTTCTGTTTCTTTATATGAAGGTGATTTATAATCTATGTCTACAAATAAACAGTTACCTTGGCTGAATTTATCTAGTGGACTGTATAATGCTTTCTTTATGTCCGCTAGGATTGATTTGTCTTTTGCGATTATCATGTTAACCCCTAGTGAATGTTCTATTTCTATTTTTTTACAAAATTCTAATATATCTTCTTTAGGTATTTCTGGCATTTCTTTTAATACTTCTGCTATTTGTTCTTGACTAAACTCATCTAGGAGAACTAAAAGATTATATGCATCTTCATATTTTGATTTTAATTTTCTTTTTAAAGTACCTAAACTTTTTGATGAATTTAATGCAATTAAGTTTAGTATTATTGCTTTGTCTGATTCTTTTATATCTATTTCAGCTATTGTATCTTTTATTTTATCTATTCTTATCATATTCATTACTGCTTCGTTCATCATTGTATTATTCCCCCTTAATTATTCCACATTTTATTAATGCACTTACTACTTTATTTATATTAATAATTGACACGTTACCAAATAAACTTTCTGTTATTTTAATTACTTCCGCTAGGTTTGTATTTATTACCTTTTTTGCATCTGCTGTTAATTTACCAGCATTGTAATTACTTAAGTCTATGTTTTTATTTATTAGTTCTTCTGTTAATTTACTTTCATTTTCACCTAATTCGTCTTCACTTACTTTTATTACTCTTATTCCTTCTGTTTCATTTATTAATGAATTTACATCTACCTCTTCATTAATATACATTTTAATTTCTACTATTTTTCCCATTTGTTTTCTCCCCTCGGATTTATTTTATTTGATTAAGACTTATACAATACTGCATAAAAATCTCCATTAGTGTTTGAGAAGTAATCTATTAAATCGTTTTTCTTTAATTTAGAATTAGTTCTTATTATTTCATAAGAGTTGTTTTCTATTGCATTGTATCTTATTACTTCATCTTTCATTTCTTTCATCTTTGGATTACTCAACTCCATTGTTGTAGAGTCCAATAAATTCAATGCTAACTGTTTATTATAAACTTCGTTACCGCTAGGTATGTACTGTAAAGAATTTTTACCATAAATTTTATAGCTATATAATGTCCTAATGGAACTTGCATCTTTATAATTTATTAAATTTTCCTCTGATATTATATCTCTACATTCATCTAAATACTTTAAACATTCTATTTTTAAGTCCATAACACTGTAAGTTTCTTGAAGTCTATATTCTACCGCTAGGATTATATCGTCTAATGTTGATATGTTTAATCCTGATATATTGAATTCATCATTATCCAATATTGTTAGAGTACATTCACAAAGTTTTAAGTATCTGTATATGTCTTCTAATTCATCAATAGAGTATATTTCAATATTATCTATTAATGTTGGTGGATATGTTTGAGGCAAGTAGTTCAATTCCACTAAAAGTTCGTTATACATTAATTCTAGTTCACTTAATGAATACTCTAAACTATAAATAACCCCAAAATCATTATTGTTGTTGCAACTTATATACACATCTAATAATCCTGGGGCTTTAAATTTCTTTATTATTTCCGCTAGGGGAACAATATTAGAATTAAATCTTAACCCGCAACTACCACTCCTATTCTCCTTGTAGTAATTTACGAAAAGAATATATGTGAATATTTCTATATTGTAATCAGTATTAACTAATGCGTATAATTGCTTTATTATACCTTCTAAAGTGTTATTTGAATCTATTTGTGCTTCTATATTAAATGATTTCCTATTTGCTTCAATGAATTTCTTTTTATTATTCATTACTATTCCCCTATTAACTTTATTTTGTTTCCATTGATTTTATTTTCTTATCAAGATACTCCATTGTTTCTGTGTCTGACGGTTTTAGTTCCGCTAGGAGTATCTTGTAATCTGTCTTACAAATGTAAAAACAGTTTTTGAATGCATCAAACATATAGCTTGTCATAACTGGTTCATTTATTTGTAGGAAATCACATAATGCTTTTACATTATTTCTATGACGTTTTATATTTGCTTTTGTTGGTTTGACATTTATATCTCCAAATGTTACCCATTTTATCTTTTCTTTTAAAGTATCTACTGGGTTGTCTACATATTCTTGATATTTTATTGTCTCTATTTTTACCATTGCCTCTAGGTGGTATTTCTTAGACACCATTTCTAATATTTCTTCTATCCTTGACATGTTTGATATAGTGTTACCCCTGAAAGTTTGTGATAACATGTAAGGTCTTACTTCATTTATAAACTTGTATATTGGTTGTGACTTTTTCAAAACATCACTTACTTCTTTTTGAACTTCTCCGCTAGGATAGTCCTGTAACATTAAAGGCACTAACATTTTTGCTCTGTTTAATAAGTCTAAACTTGCTTCATTAATTACAAATTCTCTATGAATCTTTTCATGTAATTTGTAATCTCTTGTTGATTTAAAATCACCCATTTTATTCTAAACCTCCCCATTTCTTTTATATCTATCACATACTATATTTATACATTTTACTTTATCAACTGGTTTATAGTATGTGTTACCATTTGATTTACATAAAGAGAATATCTTATTTACTATCTCCTCTCCTTGCGTTTTTAATATATTTGATGCGGAAACTCTATTGTAGGGAACTTCATTTATCCAGTATGACACAGCTTCCTCTTTTGTCTTCATATTCATTACTTTTGATGTTACTGATGAATAGAATAAGGAACACCATACCTTTAATATTTTGTGGTTTAAGTCTTCTTCCGCTAGGTAGGTTGTACTTCTATTGTCCTGTGACATGCTTTTATATATAAACTCTTTCCCACCCCTTGAGAATAAATTTATTGTGTCTTCGTTTGGTTCCATTGTTTTTAATGTTTCTACAATATTCACCCAATCTTTATTATGCAACTTGCCTATACCCCCCTTATAATTTACTTATATATTTTTTAATACGTTTATTGTCCTTTGCATTTTTATTATTTTGATTAAAATATTCTACTATGTTTGAACATTTTATTAATTCCTTCTTCAGCTCTTTTGACACTTTTGGATTTATTTTTAAATACTCTATTAAAAGTTTACTTGCCCCTATTTCTGTTCTTTTATCTAATAGTTTTACAAGATGTTCTCTTATGTTATTGCAATCTTTTAATAATTCATATTCGTCCTTATAGTCTTGATTTGTTATATATTTTACGATAATCCAACCTATTTTTTCATCTAGGGAAACATCTAGAATATCATTTAATTCACTTCCGCTAGGTGTGATGTGGTGGCGCGTTGGTGTCTTCTTTTTATGTTTTAATTCCACTCTTTGAGCCATCTTATATTCTGTATTATTTATTAGCATGTCGAAAAATGCTGAATTCGTTATATTATTTTCTATGTTTCCGCTAGGTGTTGTAAGGTCGTCTTTGTCCAATCTTAAATCACTCATTGTTCCTCCTTCCTAGAAAATGAAATATATTACATTCTCTATAAATCCTTGAATGATGTGAACTAACTCCCAAAATATTAACCAACTCTCATGCAGAAAATAAGCCACTTGTCCTAACATTATTCATCCAACTCCTTATAATCATTTGTTTCTTTGTCGTATATAAATATTTCTAATAAGTCGTTTGTTTCTATTGTATTTAACACCTTTACTTTATCTGTATCTATCATGCTTGGAGTGTCCTTTGTTATTATAACGATGCACTCATTTTCTTTATTTATGCTTTCCGCTAGGTGTGAATCTCTTACTCTGGTTGCAACGAAATATGTGTTGCTTTCCTTTGTACTTACGAATCCATTTTCTAGCATCTCATCTATAAAGCATAATGGTTGATATAATAAATATTCATCTGTTAATTCATCTAGTTTATTATATAGATTTGAATTATTATTTTGTAGTATATTTTCCTCAGAAAGGGTGGACAATATGCCACCCTCATCTGCTATTCCTATATCTATATCTTCGAATCCCGCTAGGTCTTCTTCCATACCTTTTAATGCCTTTTGAAATTCTTCGTTATTTTCTATTGACTCTTCTGGTTTTGGTTTTAATGAATCATCTAATGTTAATGTGTCTGTTATTTTTAATGTTTTATCTGCGTTCTCACCTGATTCTTTTAACCCCTTTAATATATCTTGTAAACTCATTTTTCTTCCCCCTCTTCTTTATTTAAATAATTCGATATCATTGATATTTCGAAATCACCATTTTCATAGAACTCTGTTGATTCGAATGTTCCATTTTCATTTATGTGTTCTGATATTGTAGTTCCGCTAGGTGATGTGTATTCTTGTATATTCCCAGTGGAATTTATATTTAATTTCTTTGTTTTATTTCCCATGGTTAATTCCCCTTTGAATTATAATTTGGATTATTTACATAATCTGCAGGCACCCAACCTTCGACTCCGTTTGCACTTATTTTATACCAATTTCCTTTTTTATCTGATACGGTACATTCTGTACCTGCTTGTGCTTCACCAACTTCTTTACCAGTCTCACTTGGAGCGTCAAATAATTTAACGTCGTCCGCTAGGCTAGTTACACTTCCTGATACTTTTAAACTTGGGTTATATGGAAGTGCTCCACCTGATGTTGAATTATCATTATTGTTCTCAGCATCTTGACCACTAACTGAAGTAGTTGTTGTTGCTATTGTTGAACTATTTTGTGCATTGGAATATTTCTTACCTTTAGTACTGTTTCTATCTATATAATAGTTTGAAGAGTATTTAGTTGAACTTGCTGAATTTCCTAATGTCACTTTACTCTTTGGAACGTAACCTTCTAATTTATTATATGACACTAAATAGTGTCCGTTTATGTGTTCCGCTAGGACATCTACTTTGGCACCGCTAGGAATTGATACTTTGCTTGTACTTGAGTATACTGTCCCTGAACCTGTGCCTGGTGCTTGTAATAATTGTGATGAAGAGTTCATTGTTCCTGTTTTATTTATAATTGTTTCCGTTGTTTGGGCGTCCCCTCCAATTGCCTTTTTGAATGCCGGCCAATCTTGTGGTCTATCATATAACATCATCTCAGGACAAGGTTTCCCAGTAACATCATAATGTCTTACGACGTGGTCTGCAGGTATGTTATATTTTTGCATTAGCCATTTAGTTAGAGCTACGCCATTTTCAAGTGTTTTTTCCCAATTACCATCTGTATTTACACATAGTTCTATACCGATTGAATTGGAGTTAGTTACTACTTTATTTCCGCCTTGGTCACCGCAATGGTATGCCCTATTTGTATTTGATACAATCTGTACTATTTCATGGTCATCAACTGCGTATTGTGCTGATGCGGCTCGTTCACCCTTTTGAAAATAGTTCCTAGTTACTTGTGCATCTAACCCCTTAGCCCTTCCCGCAGTGTCATGAATTACTATGTATGTTTTTGTTTGTGCATTAGTTGCATAACACTTTGTATTGGTTATTAAATCAACTTTTACATTAGCATTTCCTATCTTACTTGGCATTCCATCTGGATTTGATGCCGCATTTATTGTTATTGGCTTTGTAAAGTTTATTGATACCGCTAGGGCAAGTGATGTTACTATAGTTAGAGCTCTCTTTAGTTTCATAATGTTTCCCCCTTGTGTTTATCCTATTGTTTTGTATTTCAAATTCCTTAATGATTTGCAGTTTAAAACATAAAGTTCATCTAGGAATTTTATTTTATTCTCCTTTGTAAATGAGTAGTTCGACATTATATTAAACATCTTGAAATCTTCATCGTATAAATCTTTAAAATATGTTGGATTTTTATATTGTAATTTATTGTATAAGTCCATTGGGTTTTCTTTATCTAAACAATAATTTAAAGCAAATACACGTTGAGATAAAAGCATTAGTTCTGTTCCTGTTACTTCCTCTAGGATTGAATTGGTTGCCTTTATTTCTCTCTTTATATCTATTCCTAAGTTTATTAATTCTTTATATTCTTTGTATTCCTTATTTAAAGGTTCTACTTTATGTAAAAAAGTAACTTGAGTAATATTTCCTATTATTTCAGCTAGGGAGATATTTATGATTGCATATTCCTCTAGGTTTGTCTTTTTACTTATGCTTTTAAATAAATACCTTGCATTACCCTTTATCTTGTCTATATAAGTTTTGTCTTCATCTTGATTTGATGCACTGATAAACACAAATGATTTCTCATTGTTATTTACTCTATACGCATTTATACCCCTTTTCCTTGCTTCTTTTATTATATTATTTATCACGAAATCCATAGAACACCATTGAGGCGTGTATGAAATATCTGGTCTTATTAAAAACTCATAATCTAGATAGTCCGCTAGGTTATTTAATATTGTATATATTATTAACTCAGTTATAGCCCTTTCATAAACAACCTCATCACCTTCCACGTAATTAACGCTATCCATTAGTTCACTTCGGAAAAATGAACTATCTATATTATTTGTCTGCACATTACCCTTATTTAATATATAGTTACTGTTACCCCTTACCTTACTTGATAATGTCGAGTCTATTGTTTCTATAGATAGATTTATAATATCTCTATTTCTAATCTGATTTATTATCTTTGAATCAGTAGATTCCTTTTTTAGTTCTATTCCGCTAGGAGATGTATCAACTCCCCATAAATCCAGTTTTTTAACTTTTTCTATCCTCAAAATGCTACCCCCTTAATTTAAACTGAAATATGTTATTTTACCATTTTCAACATCTATTATGAATGTCGAATTTCTTGAACCTAATTCACCATCAATAGCCACATATCTATAACTGTATTTCCCTGTTATTCTTGATACATTTCCAGATGTTTGATATTTTAAATCCTTTAGTGCATCGAAATCTATGCTCTGGTAATCTTTAATTAGATTATTCATAAAATTCTTTGCACCATTTTGGATTGATGATTTAACCATTGATGATAATATATTTGAATTTGATGTATTTACTCCATTGTTTATTTTAGCGAATAATTCATTTGCTATTGCATTTAATTCGTTGTTATCACTTGATATCTTTTTATCTTCATCAGCTGAACTTATTGAACCATTAAATTTAAATTCTATATTACTTGTCGTTCTTGATACCGTTACTTTATTCGAACTTTCTGTTTTATATTTTAGATACACTTTATCACCTGGCTCTAGTGTATCTATTTTCTGTAATCCTTTATCTAGCGTAACATGAGTGTACTTATTGTTAATATAGAGCTTACAGTCATCGTTTGGTATGTCCGCTAGGATACTTAACCCAGCCCCATGCTTAAACATATATTTGTCTATTTCTGTTTTTAAACCTGTATTGTAAGAAGAATTACAAAACTCCGCTAGGTAATCTATGGTGCATTTTTCTTCTTCCCCATTTATACTACATACAATTTCATCATAAATTGGCAGTTGATTTTTAACTTCAATTTCCCTATCTTTCACATCATAGGTCTTATTACCATTTACTGTTTTTATGTCCACTTTGTCTGCAATACTTTTTACTTTTATCTTAACAGTTATAGGGTTTATCTTTATGTAAAACTGATTATTTTCTTCCGCTAGGTAATACATTGTATCAGTAGTCAAAGTTTTATCCATTAAATACTGGTATTGTTTTTGTATCCTATTTATGAATTTCACACGCTTTTCAGTTGTTGTAAAGTACTCTGCAAATCTCCTGTAGTCGTCATTATTCATTATGAACCCGTTAGGTTTTATGTACTGTTGTAGTGTTCTTGAATCTTGTGATGCTATGGCAACCGCTAGGTCTGACAGAAAAGTGTTCAGTTGTTCTGTTTCTGCATCTTTCACCTCTGCCACTTTATTTGCCTCATAACTTTCATATAATTCTATTCCCGAGTATGTTCCAAGAAATGTTGATATTCCAAGTATTGTAACACCTCCTAATATTTTTAACTTATCTCCCATTTTCATTCTCCTTTTTGTTTAAGAGGCATACACGTCTCCATGTATGCCCCATAATTATTATGATATATTTTATTTTTATTTATTACTCATTAGTAACTCTGAATTCTTGAGTAGCATAAACTGTATATGCACCATTACCTTTATCCACCATGTATAAGTCAAATCCTATAGATTTCATTGCTTTAGATAACATAGTTGCATTATGTCCTTCAGATTCTTTCCACATATTGAATATTATATTAGCTAAATCCTTACATTGTTCGTCTGTCATTTTTCCGCCTTTAGCATTATAACCACATAAAGCTATATTTTCATTATCTGAATCTGCACAGTCTTTGTATTCCCATATATCTTTTCCATTATATTGATGGTCAAAGTAATTGTTTTCACCCATGTCTTTAGATTTTACCCATGCAGTGTTTTGCATTAAAGATGATACTTTGTATGCATTTCTTCCATTATTTGCTCTGTGTGCATTTACTAATCTATACATTTCTTGTTGTATAACTGCTCTACATTGTGGAGAGTTTACATCGTATCCTTGAACTTCTACTGCTTTAACTATTATAGTAACTTCTTTAGTTGTTTTTACACCTTGAGAGTTTGTTACTGATAAATATGCTTTGTAAGTTCCAGGTTTTGATGTATTTACACCTGATTTATCTAATACTATTTCATCAGTTAAATCTCCTTCTTCATCATCTTCTGCTGATGCTTTGAATTTGTTTAATTCTAAAGATTGACCTACCTCTATTGTTATACTATCAACTGAAGTTATTACTGGTTTACTTACTGGTTTTGCTTTTTCAGTTACCTCAACTTTAACATCTATTGATGTTGTATTTCCCCATTTATCTTCTGCTGTTATTTTAACTCTGTATGTTCCAGCTTTTGAAGTATTTACTTTAGATTTATCTATTTTATAGTTTATGCTATTGCCTTCGCAGTCTCTAGCAACTATATTAAATGCAGTATCTTTTAAAGTATCCCCTTCTTCTATTTTAACATTATCTGCTTTTAATGTTGGGTTAGTTGATTTTACAGTTACTTTTACAGTTTTTTCTGCTTTAGCTCCTTTTGAATCTTTTACCGCTAGGTAAACATCATAAGTTCCCACTTTGTTTGTATTTACTTTAGAAGTATCTATTGTTAAGTCTTTAGTTATGTCCCCTTCTTCAGCATCATTTGCTTTTGCGTTGAACATATCTTTACTTAATTTATCCCCACATTTTATAGTTACATCATTTGCAGTTATTACTGGAGCTTCATTTTTAACCTCTTTAGCTTTAACTGTTACTGTAACTTTAGTTGTAGCTGTTGCACCTTTAGAGTCTTTTACTGTTAAAGTTAAAGTATATGTACCAGCTTTCATTGCGTTTACTTCACCTGATATTTCAACTTTGTCCGCTAGGTCTCCATCTTCAGCATCATTTGCCTTTATGTTAAGCATTGATTTATCGAATGAATCCCCTTCAGTTATAGTTACATTATCTGCACTTATAGTTGGTTTTTGGTTTACAACTTCTTTTTCTTTAACTGTTACTGTAACCTTCTTAGTTGCTACTGCACCTTTAGAATCTTGTACAGTTATAGTTATTGTGTATACTCCCGCTTTAGTTGTATTTACATTACCTTCAACTGCTACTTTATCTGTTAAATCCCCGTCTTCACTATCTGTTGCTTTTATTTGTAAATCAGCTAGGTTGAACTTATCTCCAACATTTAGAGTTATATCCTTAGCAGTTATTACTGGAGCTTCGTTTACTTCAGGTTTTACTACTTTTTTCTTTACAGTTACTGTAACTTTCTTTTCAGCTTTAGCACCCTTAGAGTCTTTTACTGTTAATGTTAATTCATATTCACCAACTTTTGAAGTGTCAACTTTACCAGATATTTCTACTTTATCTGTTAAATCCCCATCTTCTCTATCGTTTGCTTTTATGTTTAACATATCTTTAGAGAACTTATCTCCTGTGTATAAAGTTAAGTCGTCTGCTGTTATTGTTGGAGCTTCGTTTTCTTCAGGAGTTTCTCCTTTTTCGTTTACAGTTACTCTTACAGTTTTAGTTGTTTGATTTCCGAATGAGTCTTTAACTGTTATTGTTATTTGATATATACCAGCTTTTGATGTATCTACTTTAGATAAATCTACTTCTGCTTTATCAGTTAAATCACCATCTTCTCTATCTGTTACAGCTAGGTCTAAATCTTTTACTGATAATTTATCTCCTACTGTTAGAGTTAATTCATCTTTAGATTTTATTACTGGAGCAGAGTCATCTTTTTGTTGTACTATAACTTTAACTACTTTTTCTGCTTTATTTCCTTTAGAGTCTTCAACAGTTATTTTTAACTCATATTCACCTATTTTTGATGTATCAACTTTAGAAGTGTCTATTTGAGCTTTGTCTGTAAGGTCTCCATCTTCTTTATCTTTTACCGCTAGGTTTAAATCAGCTAGTGCTAATTTGTCTCCTACTGTCATTTTTATTTCATCTTTACAAGTTATTACTGGTGCTTCGTCTTTGTCTGGTGTGTCTGGTGTTTCACCCATAACTAACCATTTACTATAAGCATAACCAGTTAAATTATTGTATCTTACTTTTGTCCAACCTTTAACTGGAGATTTGTCAGCTAGGATTTGTAATTCAGTACCTGTTTTAGCGTCATCTAATTTTTCAGTATCTGTACCTTGACCATGTCTTATTGCTAAGTATGGGTCTTTAGTTGATTTAGTATCTACTTTAGCTGTACCTATTACTTGTGGGTCTGTTGCACCATCTTCCATTTTATCTAAGTATTTATCAGAAACATATCCTGTTTTACTACCATATTGGATTTGATACCAACCATTAGAGCATTTACCTTTCACTTGGAATACTTGACCTTTTATCAATCTACCTATTTGTGAATATGAAGTTGAAGGTCCAGTTCTTACATTAAATCCTATTTGTGCTTGGAATACATCTGAGCATTCTTCTACTTCAGTTATTGTTGTTGAAGATAGTTTTACATACTTCTTAGATATATAACCTGTTTTACCTTTATAATTTATTTTATACCAGTTTCCGTCTTCTCCTTTTATTTCGACTTTGTTTCCTGTATATAATTTACCTATTATTTTTCCTGACATAGATGCTTTTGTTCTTACGTTTAATCTACTGTCACCTACTTTAACTGTTCCTTTTTTCACAGTTGTTTCCGCTAGGTATCTATTGTAAACGTATCCAGTTTTACCATTGTATTTAACTTGAGACCATTTACCATCTTTTTTGATTACTTCTACTTTTTCACCTTTTTGTATTACTTGTATTACCTTTGTTGAAGTGTTTGTTCCTTCTCTCATGTTAAGATTTGCTGTAGTTTCTCCCATTGTGTGGGCGCTAACCACTACTGTCCCTAACATAGCTATCATTGCTGTTGATGTTACAACTACCTTACTGAATTTCTTTTTAAATGCTTGAAAATTTTTACTCATTATTGAGTCCCCCTTTATTATTTTTTCTTATAGTTACGTATATTGATAATTTTATGTAATTTGTAGGTGGAAAGTTTTATACCACTACAAATATAAGCTATTTTATATGTATAGTTGCCCTGTTAAATGGATAAAATCTGGCTTTTACTACATATTTTATCTGTGATTCTTTTATGTATGGGTCTTTCCAGAACCTTGCATCGAATGAACTTTCACGGTTATCTCCTAAGAATAAGTATCTTCCGCTAGGCACTTTGAATGATGCTGTTGTAGCTACGTCATTGTTTGCAACATAATCTTCTTTTATGATTTTATAATTCCTATATAATACACCATTTTTCACCTGTATTAAATCTCCAGGTTTACCTATAAGACGTTTTACATAAACCTCATCATTATCTGTTGCTTCTTCATCATTTGGATGAAATACACAAATATCCCCATAATCTGGCGCTATTATACTAGAGCTTATACATATTAATCTATCCCCAATTTCAAGAGTTGGTATCATTGAGCCTGAAGGAACCCAACCTACTGTACCAATGACAGGGATAAACACTTTTACTACTGTCAACATTATAATTACACTTATGATAATATCTAATCTAGGTGATAGTTTTTTACTCATCTATAAATAATTTCTTCACCTTTATCTGTTCTGCATTACCTAATCTGTAGTCTTTAGCACCCCAGTTTTCATCTATCATTATAAATGATTTACAGTCCGCTAGGGATACTCTTGGTATAACTGTTATAATATCATCATTATCTTTTGTGTAATAGTTAATACTTTTTAAACTCTTTTTCAATAACTTCTTTATATAACTTTTTTCTGTATTTAATGTTGATTCCATGTATCTTGTATTTAAGTATAAAAATTTATCATATGGTATAGATAGGGTTAGCTCTTCATTAACATCGAGTTCTACCGCTAGGGAATTACCCCTAATTGAGAAGTAACCCTCCAAGTCTTCATAATCATACTTTAAGGATACTCCCTTATAATTTAGCTGTGATATCCCAAGTATGAATCCTTCATACCCTGTATTATCACATAACTCTTCAGATATGCAATCTATGATATCTTTATGAACAAAAGAGCCAAAATCACTTTTGTAAACCCTTTTATTATTATTTAACTCTTCAGATTCCTTTAGAGTTAATAGAGTTAATATTTTCATATTTAACCTCCTTCCTATTGGGTTAGTTTAGATACTCCACTTCCGCTAGGTTGAAAATAATATGGTCGTTTAGTGAGGTGAAATCCATTTCCTAGTCTGTGGAATACCTAAACTAAGCCAATAGACTTAGCCGAGGAATATTCAATTATCATTTAGCATGATTCAATTCTAAACTCCTCTAATATAATTTCATTTAATCTTTTTGTCTTCTCAGGCTCGGGTAATTCTGCTATCTTTAATGCCTGTTCTACTGAATATACTGGAGCCTTTTTAGCAAGTTTTCTCATTCTTTTTTCTTCTTGAATTATACGGAACATTTGGATTGTACATTCTTCTTTCTTTTCGTGTAATGAATATAATTCGTATTCAACTTTACTTATTTTACCTTCATACAACCATTTTGCTCTTAAACGTGTACTGTGTGTTACGAAATCAATATACCATGTTGAAATATATTTCTTTTCGTTATAAAGTTTCACACATTCATGCTGTAGGTATTTTAAAGCAAGAACAGATGATACTACCGCTAGGTATACTATTAAAGTTAGTGAATCTGTGTAAAAAATTCTTACCAACATAAGGGCAGGTATTGTTATTGATAGTATTCCTACTATGTTCCATTTAAATAATTTCTTTTCATGTTCTTTACAATATTCCCATATTAAATCTTTTTCTATTTCCCTTATTCTTCTTTCCATACTATTCGCCGTATAATATCTTTTCCCAATAATATAGTTGTGATGTAAAGTTATTATAGGCTCCCTCCTTCTTGAACGTAGAATGGGAATCAGCTAGACCTTGTTGTAATGCAGGATATGTCTTGTTTAACCAATTTAATCTGGCACTTTCAAAATCCCCATTATTATATCCTAAATCTTTTAATTCTTTATACGCATCATCTATGTTGTCACAGTAATAATTTACTGCATCAAGTTTGTCCGCTAGGACATATGCATCGTCAACAATTAAGAATCTTTTAAATAAACTTTCTACCGCTAGGATTGAATTTACCATGCGATTTATTTGTTTATTTATGTTTTCATCTTCATCAAACTTTTCGTTTACAAATGCCCATGCATCTTGACCCATATTTAATCTATATGCGTATAATGCTCTATCCCCCCAGTTTAATTTATCCCAAGAGTCAAATACTTCTTGTTTTAACTCATCATCTGGCTCTACATTTATTAAAGCCATTCTTTGAGATGTTGTAACCCTTATTTCTCCTTTAGGAATCTCAAAGACATTTACTGGTTTTAATTTATTATAAGTAAAGGTTACCGCTAGGATTGACAAGGTAACCCCTATAACTGCTATTATTTTCTTTCTATGTCTATATTTATATTTAATCATCTAATATCACCTTCTTAAAATTTATTAGTATGCAATATTTTGATTAAATATAAATATGTAGTACTCTTAATAATCTTCGTCATCGTAGTCGTCATAATCGTCGTCAAAATCTTCATCGTAATCGTCGTATTCATCTAGGAGATTATCATCTTTTACTCCGTTTATGTCGTCTATCATTTCCTCCATACGGGCATCTGATATTTCCATGTCCCCTGCACCTTGTAATTCGTCGTCCCAATCAAATGAACAAACTTCGAAACGTGATTTAATATACATATATTTATAGATTAATGACGCTTCCCTACGCTTATAGTTTTGTATCTGCACAAGTCCTTTGTTTGCTAAGGCTTCATTGGCATACATTATATAAATATCATCTGCATCTTTTGAAGGCATTGAAGAACCCCTTGTTGGAGAATCTTTTACCCTTACATCGTTTCTTAAATCATCTGTACCGTTAGATGACATATGACTTAATACTAAGAAGAATACTGGATATTCTTTTTTGAACCTTCTTATATCATTTGACATTCTATCTATTCTTTCTTTCTCCGATAGGTGTGAACCACCAGTTAATGCTAATGTATGGTCTATTATAACTGCATCCATTCTATATCTTTCATATAGTGATTTTAATTCACTATACATTCTGTCATAAGTGAATGTCTCTTGATAAATTAAGCCTTTTAGTTCAGCTATTTCTGCTTGAGCTAAACGTATTAATTTTAATATGTCAGACGGTATATCATAATTCTTTGGATTTTGAACCATTGAATAGTCTACATATTTTTTATACTTCTTAAATATATAGTTTGATGTTATTTTTGCAAATAAACGTGGTTCGTCACTTTCACCACTCATGAACACTACACGTTTTCCCGCTAGGAGTAGATTAACTGCTGAGTTGATTGCGAACATTGTTTTACCTGTACCCTCTGGCGCACATAAAACCCTATACCAGTGAGTCATCATTGGAGTTTGTTCATCTATTGGAGGAACTCCACAGTCTGCTAATTTCTCCATAGACTCTTCTAGTGCGGCGTTCATTTCTTGAACCTTAGATATGTCGTCTATTATGGTAACCCCATCATGTGATGAATCTAATCTTTGTTGCAATTCACTTGTTACCATACTCATGTATTCTGCACAATCATTTGCCCCCGCATAAATTCTTCTTCCTATTCTATAGGAATCACGTAATATGTGTACTTGATTTTTTACACTTCTCTCCATGACATGATTTACTAATTCTGATTTTAGAGACACGATATAACCAAAACAAGCGTTTGAATTCTCCGCTAGGTTGTAGCATCTTTCGTATAAATCCATTACTTTTGTATACACTACATTAACTGCATCAGTTAAACCTTGTTCTGTATCTAGATTAACATCGACCCCTTCCTCACGCATTATTGATAGTGTTTCAACTTCTGGTTTTCTAACTAGGTCGTATATATTTGCATTTAGTATTGAGTTTAAATTATCTTTAGTTAACATGGCTTTATAATCTGGAACCATATTACCTATTTTACTTAATTCACTAAATGTCCTAATGATTATATAATATTCACCAGTAAATTCATCTTCTTCTATAACTCGTGTAAGTTGTAAATATAACTCGCTAAATAATTGTGAATCATAATTACTATGTGGCAACATTCCACTAATAATTTTCTCCACGTTTTCGCCTAATCTTTCATCTTGTCTAACATTGATGTCTAGCATCATATACTCCTTTCTCCGCTAGGCGTCTATATATTTGAAGTATCATACTATAATCCCTTCTTAATACTGTCTGTAATATAAGACTTCTCTGGTATATTTTATCTATGAAGTATCTTACCTCTCCTGTATTATCTGTAAATATATAATGTATATCTACCATTTTCGGGATTAATCCTCTTTCTAATCTTCCTAAAATTTGTCTTAATTCACAGGTGTATTCATACAATACTAAGTAATCACCATCTAAGTCTATAGATGAAGTTATAGAAGTTATTACTAAATTTATTTCATTATTATTATAACTATTCATTATTCTTCTTCTTTTATCTCTAGAGGTTTTACCATGTATGCACTCATGATGAATACCCGCTAGGTTTAATCTTTTACTTACGAATTCCCTAACACTGTGATGTCTTATATAAACTATACCTTTCCCTCTTGCGGACTTTAATATCTTTATAAGTTCATTTACCTGATTATCTGCACCTTCACCTTTACAGGTTTCAAATAAATCTCTTCCATCTGCACCAATCTGGTGAGGCATGGCATCCACTAGGTGAATATGGTTGCGATAATTATTAGGTATACCAAGGTCTCTACGTGTTCTTCTTATGTATAACCCTGGATATTTTGATTCAATGTTTAATAATCCACTTCGAAGGTCTTTTGTTGTTGAACTGTACTTAGGGAATGTCTCAGGTTCCAACATATTTAGTATTCTTGAGTACTGGTCTAGGTTACTTGTCATAGGTGTTGCCGACATTCCGTATGCAAATTTAAAATATTTCATCATACATCGAATTATATGTGCCCTACAACTTTCATTATAATTACACATTGTATGAATTTCATCGACGAATATTCCACAATAATATCTTCGAGCCGCTAGGAGTATTTCATTAACGACTGGATTATCGAATACTTCTTCCGCTAGGATTAACACATCATACTTTAAAAAGTCTCCTGTTTTAAGTTTTAAGTCAATATCTAATTGCTTGCTTGAAATATCTATAACAGTTAGACCTGTTGCATCTGCTATCTTCTTTGGTGTTTGTATGAATTGATGTGTCTTGCATACGAATATAAATTTCCTATTTGGATTTTCATTGTGTAACATCTTCATTATCCCTGATGCTATTATTGTTTTACCTAATCCTGTATCTTGTCCTAATAAACTTCTTTCTGCTGTTACAGCTGTTAAACAATCTATAACCTGAAAGTCCTCCATTATTATATCATTTAGAACGTACTTTAATGCTTGTACTGTATTTAACTTTTTTATAATATTTATATCCATTAAAACATACCCCCTAGTATCTCTGTTATAACATCAGATACCATTGGATTTCTAAATTTTATATAATTTAAAGTATAATATACTACGTCTTGTTCATCTGTTGATTGTCTTAATCTCTCAAAACAATCATCTATTCCTTCTACATACTTTTTACAAATAACTTTGTGTTTATTTAAATCCTTTTTTAATTGCAGTATCTCCTTTGGTGACATGAACCCTACTATTATTGATACTGGAGTTACAGTTGTTCTTTGTTTCAGCTCTAATCCATATTCTAGTATATCGTCATACATGATATTTAAGCCCCCTTCCTATTTAAATGTTGTTTAACTATTGCTTGCTCTGTCAATATACTTGCTAATGTTCCTGCACTTGCATAATCCATTACTAAAATAAATCCACACATCAATCTACACATTCTAAATGCTAATATATTTTCTATGTTTGGTGTTGAGTTATCAGATACCTCTAGCACGGCTGCGATAAATCGTTCATCTAATAACATTTGGTCTCTATGACTTTTTATACCAGTTCTTCCGCTAGGAGTTGGTAGTCTGAATCTTAATTTGTCCATTTTTATTAGTAAATCTTTACAGGCAACTAAATCAAATATATTGAATTTAACTAATTGATTATATTTCAATGTTTCTGATATTAATGTTAATTTGGCTATCCCGTTTACTGTATTCTTTTTCATTGAATTTAATTTATAAGCAGGTAACCCCTTTAAGGAGTTCACATAATTTATATGGAACTCCTTAAAAGATTTTGTTTTAAGGCTTTCACCTTTTTCATCTCTTATTTCATTGAAACCTAATGCGGCTTCTAATGATTCTATACTATTTAATATAACTTGTCTGTAATTGTCATCTACATCACTTATATCTTTGATGTACTGGCTAGGTCTTTCACTTTGTCTAGTATTTTTACCTAAATCAACTCGTGAGTTTTCTCCGCTAGGATTGCCATTTACATCAAGTTTTCTAGTATTGTTATTATTGTATTGGTTCATAGTCATCACCTAACACTTTTTTGTATAATAAAAGTCCATCACTATTAGGAGATTGTAGGAATGATTTTACATCCTTTAATGTTAGATTACTTTCAAATATTTCCTGTTGTTCTAAAGGTATATTTATCTCTAATTTATTATAGAATGGTTCCTCATATTCTGGATATTGGTCGAAAACTAATAATTTAACTTTGTTTTCTTCCGCTAGGGTATATAATTCATCTGTTAATTCCTTATAATAGTTTTCCCCTAACTTATCACAATATTTATAAAAATCTCCGTTTACTACATCTGTACCATTTTTAACTGTTTCTAAATTAAATAAATCTATTAATAATAAAGAACCATTACCTAATATTTCTGTTATTAGGGTGTTGAATTTCAATGCATCATTTGGTCTTATTGGCATATAATCATAAACGAATTTATCACCTAATTTGATTAGCTCCGTTAGGTTTCTATATAAAGAGTTTAATCTCCTTCTAGAGAACCCAGTCCCGCATATTGATGCCATATTAAATAGTTCTATTGTGTTTAACTCTATTAATGAATCTAAACTTTCTAATTGTTCCATTGCATCTAGACCTTTTTCTTCATCATCTTCTGGATTATATGATTCTACGAAATAAGGTTTCATTGGTTTTACAGTTTGTATAACTTTTACTGTTTCCGCTAGGAACTTCTCACATCTATCTTTTGCATCTTTTTGTAATACAGTCATTACATTAGTTTCTGTTAATATCATATTATTTTCTCCTTTGTTTTTATTCCATTATCCCATCAAGTGAATCTAATAAATCACTTAAGCTGTCATCACCGACTGCTATACTCTCTTCCTCTACGAAATTTACCATATAGTCAGGTCGTGGCTGAGTTGTGTCTTCACTCATTGGGTCTTCAAAACTCATATCATCCATTTTGTCATAAACATTCCTTAATATGTTGATATTTGTATTTGGTATTACATCATAATCTACAGCCATTGTATTTTGTATTGGAAAGTCTTCCATTTCCTTTACTTTTATTTGGTCAAATGCATCATCATCTAATGACATTGCAGTTCTTAATTCTGCTTCAGTTGTTGCATCTGTTATTACATCTTCGTCCGCTAGGAATACTTCCTTATTAACTTCTTTTGTTTTTATATCTACACCCTTTATATTATCTGTTAATACTGGTTTGTCAAATATTGAAGTTAAATAGAATACAACCATTATGACAACCAAACTTATGCACATTTCCACTAAGTATGTATCACTGATTTGTAAGTATGGACATGTAAATATTTTATACACTTCTCTGGCTAGGAATAATAAATTAAAACCTATTGCACAGAGCATATTATATTTTATTATTTTCTTATCCAATAATAATATTTTCCTAGAGTATTCGTTTAATAATCTATAAGGGGCTAGGAAAATACTACTGAAAAATACTCTTATAAAATCGAATACATGGTCGATTTTAAATTCGTGTTCTGTATATCTCATCTATTTACACCATCTTTATTACTAGGTAAAGGAATATTACAGTAAAAACATAATCCATTTTTATGTTTGTTCCACCTTTACCCAATAATAGAATAAATGAAGATAATAGACAGAATAAAGATATACTTAGTCCCCTTATAATTAAACTAATAGAAATCAACTATCTCACACTCCCTCAAATAACTTATCTTACCTTGCCAATTTACTTTATATATAACCATAAATTTTCTTGTTGATGTTATTGAATTACAATCTAAAGTAAATGTCACGTAAGTAGGTGTTATATCCTCAATTAATATTTTACAAGAGCTACCAGTTGTTTTAGTATATCTACGTAAAGTTTCTTCTGGTTCGATTAATTGATTATAGACATCGTCTGTTAAATAATCTTTTATACCGCTAGGGTCATCTGCATCGGGTAATACTTCCTCCTGACTTTTGAAATTATACATTAATTTTAATAGATGTTCTATATTGTCTTCCCCTATTCGTATATATGCAAAGTGCAATAATATAGCCGTTAGGGATACTATTGATACTATAGAACAGAATACAATTAAACTAATTGATTTTAAAGATTTCACTTAAATCACCATAAGTATGTTTAAACTCTTCTTCCCCATCTATTACCTTTTCAACATCATAATATATAATTTCGCTGTTTTTAGATAATACTGTGTATGTCCCTGAAGTACCATTTAGTATAGCTTTTCCTAAATTAGATTCGATTCCAATTATTCCATTTAAAATCATTTCTACAGAGTCTAGCATGAATATCCTTTTTTCACCTATAGGCTTTCCATCTTCGGTAATTTCCTGTAGATGGAAAAATGAACCTATACTGATTTCACTTCCTCCGCTAGATGTGGCAACGATTGACTCATTTAATGTTGATTCAATCTCTCTTAAACGTAGTAAAGCCATACTTTGTTCATTTAAAGCTATATCATATTCTGAGTTTTCCGATAGGTCACCCTTAGCTCTTGCCTTTTCCACATCGTCTTCTATTCGTGGTAATTCTTTTCTTATGTTTTCCGCTTCAATCATAAGCGAATCCCTTGTAACACTTGATATTGTTCTCATTACATTTCTTCTCCTTCCGCTAGGTTTCTATATTGAACTATTGCGGGATATTTTAAACTGTTATTTACCCCATCATAATCTAAAGATTTATTGAAATACTCATTAAAATCTTTAGATGTAAATTGCCTTACATCAAACCTTGATATAAAGAATGTTGGAAGATTCATTCTACTTCTAATATCAAGTAAAGTTAACATATCCTCATATGCAACCTCATGTAACATGTTTTTAGTTACAGTTACAAATAAAATATCTGATGATAAATATGAATCTAAATCGAATTTCCCATACAACTTGTATGTTGGATATTTGATTGATTTCATCATAAATCTTCTTAACTCAAACGTGTCTATTAGTGGCCCAACTGTGAAACCACCCGCTAGGGCAAGTTGCATACAACTGTAAGCCCAAGTCATTTTACCATATTTTGGGTCGGCTATTATTATACCGCTTGTTTTAGGTAATTTCCCATTTACTATTTGGTTTTGCACACTTAATAAATTGTCTAAGTATCTTCTGAATAATACTTTATTTGCTTCTGATTGATGCTCTTTTATAAAAACTTCTTTTGTGAAGATTTTACCAACATAATATTCAGGTATTAAAAGTCTTTTACTACTTTCAACTACCTTCTTATCTTCTACTACTGATTCTATTACATTTGATTTATATGTTGCTCCACATTCTGGGCAAGGATTATCCTTGTACTCTGGGCCAGGATTCCCTCCACAAGTGAAACAAACTTTTCTTCTTCTTTGGTTCATTTCATACTCCTCCTCTTTTGTTCATGTACTCACTAAAAGGGAATTGGGTATTAATCAATTCCCTTCAATCAATACATGATTATACTATATAATTATTTTAAAATATATACTTGAATATTTCTTCTACCCCATGATGCACATTGGCTGTATGTATTCATGAATATATCTATTTTGTTACCTTTAATTGCCCCTCCACAGTCTTCTGCAACATATACACCACCTAGTGATGGAATATATACCTTAGTTCCATATGGAATTACTCTAGGGTCTACCGCTAGGGTTCTACCTGCTTTTGGTATTGCACCAGTTGAAGTGCAGTTTGCATAACCACCATTTTCAGATGCACTACCTGTATATGCAGTTGAATGCACAGTTAGACGTTTACTTATTGAGTATGTTCTACCTCCATAACTAACTGTCCCACTACTTGATAAATTTGCCTTCTTTGGTTTTGTAGTTGTGACTTTCTTAGATGTTCCGCTAGGAGAATATGTTTTAGACTCCTTAGTTGAATTTTTTACATATTCTTTAGCAGTTTCCTTCTTTTTGGTTGTAGTTTTTGCCTTCTTTTTAGTGGAATTATCCTTTTTATCATCTTCTTTATCTTTATTTTGTGTTTGTTGTTCGCTATCTTTCTGAGTCTCTTTGTGTTTTAAATATATTCCTAAAACTATACTGTCTTTAGAATACATATGCATCATTTTTTCCTGTATCTCTATTGCATTTGTTTCTGCTATCAATTCTATAGCCCCCTTGTTAAATCTATATTTCTAACTTGTTGGTTTTTCCGCTAGGAGAGTCTTTATGTTGAAATACTTTTATTATGTCTTGTCCCCATCTACTCACCCTAGAACCGTCTTTAGGAAACCCTTTTATCGATGATAATTCCTCTATTGTTTTTGGTTTCTTTCTTAATAATTGTTCCATCTCCTCGTCCTTAAATACTGAGTATTGAGCTACACAGCTTTTAAGTGCAAGTCTATTACGTAGTCTTCTTAATTCTTCCTCTAGGCTACTCAACATATCACCCCCTTTCAATATTAATCTTTAAATTTATTTAATCTAAAGAATTTATATGTTGAATCAAATGGTCTTGAAGACACACCTGTACCTGTTCCACCACAATAGTTCTTAGATGTAGACTCCATTACTACTATCCTGTTATTACTTATCTTTTTAACGAATAACATAACATGACCTGGTCTCCATATTAAGTCACCTGGTTTAGCTTGGTCTACACTTATTTGTGTTGCTACTGATAAATTCTTTTGACTTCCTGAATAAGTAGGAACTTCCGCTAGGGAATATCCTAATGCCTTTCTATAACACCATGATGTGAATTGAGAACAGCAGAATTCATTTGGAGTATTAGGAGAAGGGTTTCTGTATGGTGTCCCTAAATACTTAGAACCTTCCGCTAGGACTGCTAACCTTTCATTACTTATGTTTGATAGGTTAACGTCATATGTTTTTATCCAACTATATCCTGGTGAATTTACAGTTACTTTTGGGTCTGATGATGAACCTGAACCACTTAAACTTTTCATTTTACTTATCGCTGAAGAGTAATCTCCCGCTAGGTTTGTATTGGTGTTTCCTGTGTTGGTATTGGTGTTGGTGTTGGTGTTTGTTGAACCTCCACTTGAACCATTAAATGTTACTTTACCATAATGACCATAATCCTTTATACATTGCATATAATCCTTAAATGTTGTCCCGTCTTTTAACTTAAACTTTCCTTGTAATTTAAGATTGTAGTATTTTTCTGGGTTTTTATAGTTTGATTGTGCATATCCTCCATATAACATTTCGTAATGAAGATGGGCACCAGTCCCTATACCTGTATTACCAACGGTTCCAACTTGGTCACCTTGATTTAATGTTTGACCTACCTTTACTGTTATTTTGGTCATATGTTGATATCTTGTATACCAACCTCCACTATGTTTCACTAACACCTGATTACCTCTTTCACCTTGCGGACCTGCTTGAACAACAGTACCACTTTTTGTTGTGTAAACAGGAGTTCCCTTTGTGGCGGCATAGTCCATACCACTGTGAATTCTATTATAATGTAATACTGGGTGATATCTCATTCCAGCTTTACTCGAATAATAACCTTTCGAAGGGTCTAATGGATATCCCCATTCCTCTGTTATAGAATATGGAGTCCATTCCTTTGATGAATTTATTACAGTACCGCCGTTTGTCACATAACTATTTTCATTTGTTGCAGAAGTTGTTGTTGCATTTACTCCGCTAGGATTGTTACTGTTTGTGTTGTTTGATGCAATAGACTCTCCTGCAGATACCCTTTTCATTTGGTCTCTTAATGTATTGGCGAAATCATCTACTTTTGTTAGGTGATAATTTGTATACACTGATTTATGCATTCTATTATAGGCTGCACCGTCTCCATTTGCACCATATCCACTCTTGTAAACTACCTCACCGAAGTCTCCCCAGTCTTTATAGTTCTCTATATGATACTTTTTATATCTGCTCATCTGTGTCCACATCCAACCCCAATGCAGAGCTGAATATACTACGTGGTCGAATTGTGCCCATTTACCATATGATTTGGCTCCTGTATAAGAGCTATCTAACCCTAATGCAGTTACTGAACCGCCTATCCATGGTGAAGGTGAATTCTTACTATACATACAACCGTAATAGTTGTTTGTTTTTGTTGAGAATAAATCTTTTCTTTTAGTAGTTGTACCTTCTTTATATGTCCAACCCGCTTCAGTTACAGTATGCTCTGTTGGTATACTTGCTATTATTCCATAGTAATAATACTCAACTATGGCGGCTGGTATTACATCTCTAAAGTGAAGGAATGTGTAATCAAATCGTTTAGAGTTTCTGTAATTACCTGTCCCCAATAGTTTTCTAACTCCGTCTTCGTTCCAACCCCCTGTGTAATTATCTAACATTTTATAGATATACTCATATCTCTGTTTGACATTCATCTTTTCGTATTCTTCCCAACTGATTACTCCGCTAGGAATGTCTGATGTGTCCGTTGAGGATTGGTTAGAGTTGCCTGAATTGTTCTTATTTGTGTTTGTTGTTTCTTCTAGTTCTTGATTTATATTGTAAATCTTACGACCTTCAGCTAGGGTAGTGTCTGATGATACTCTTTCATTATTTAAATTAAGATATTCCCTTATTTCCTCATCGTTAAAGAATACAAACAAAACCAAGAATGTAAATGTAGATGATAATAGAAGCAATACTAATAATATTATCTTTATTTTTAATGATAACTTCTTTAACTTCTTTACTACTTTAAACATATTTATTGTGTATCCCTAGTTGACAAATCTGACAACATCTTAGGATTTAATACAGACTTAAAGATTGCACTATCGGCTGAATTACCGATATCAGTATCATCTTGCCCTGTGTTGTAATCTAGGACAAAACAATGATTATATTCCTGTGCATCAATACTACTTTCACTTGGGTCTGATATTTTATTTATTAAATCCATTATATGTCTACAGCCATAGCTTTCTTCTAACCTCTTTTTATCATCATCATTTGTTATCCCTATTATTTTAGATGTTATAGATGCCTTCACTGCTTCCATGTCGTTATCTAAAGCCGCTAGGGAATTGATTAATAGGAATATTGTAACATTATTTGAACGTGAACCTGTTACTGTATGGTTTACATACGAAACTAAACTCCCCATTTGTTTGGTTCTTTGTAACTCTTCATAGAAAGAAACACTTTGTAATTTATGTTGTTTCCTTACAAATTGTTTTTTCATATCAAGATGTTGCACCATGAATACTCTTAATGCGTCCATGTTGTCTAGTGATGTGTCAACGTTTTTATCAAACGAGAATATCACTAATGGGCTTTTCAGCACTTCCGCTAGGGTAATCTCATCTTTGAATAAGTTCGCCGCACCTTGACCTAATATACGTTCACAACGTCTTTTTATTAACTGTAATATCCTTAATTCCACCGCATCATCTTGACTTGAACATGATTTTATTAACTCCTCTGTTGTCTTCATTAATGCTGTTAGTTTAAGGTCTTTTGTCTTTTCAAATGTGTATCTCTGGTCTCCAACAACACCATGATTAGTTAATGTCTTTTTAACTATTTGAGTTACTTGTGCATTTATATCCCCTGATGATATATCTTGTGGAGTGTCGCCTATTATTGTTTCCATTAATTTTACTGTACCCTTTAAAGCCATGTTATAATATTGAAGAGCTTCTTCATCTTTTACATCTAGGTCATCTAGGCGAAGTGTATTGACGAATCGTCCTTCTGTACCACCCATTGAAATTATTTTTCCGCTAGGAACATACTTTAGGAGTTTTGACCATTCATTTCCCTTTATATCTATGACTGTACAATGTGCCCCTTCAACGAGAAATGATAGTGCAATTCCAAAACTCATGATTGATTTACCTGAGCCTGTTCTCCCATATACTAATATTATCTGTGCATTTCCTGAACCACAGAAATCTACAAATATAGGAAGTCTTGTTCGCCAATCAGTTCCCAAGAGAACCCCTTTACCACCGACTAATCCTATTGTTCTTGTTATAGAGTTTCCCGCTAGGTCATCATCAGAAGTTAATATACTTCTTTGCTTGAATCTTGGACTTAGTTCTCCACATAAACCAAAGTTTTCAAGGAATTCTGATGTATTATTTGTTATCATTTTATAATCTATTTGGTTTCCTTTTAACAAAGTTTCTAATAATTTGCTGTATGATTTTATGTTTCCTTGTTGGCTTTCTCTTGCTATTTCATTTGGGTTTGTATTAAAGATTGCTTCTATTATTATATAGGTTCTAAAGAATTTACCTCCGCTAGATTGGTGTTTAAAGATGTAATCATAGGACATTGAATTTAGTCTTAGCGTGTCTAACTTTCTTCTGTTGATTGTCACCTTACCCCTTGGCGTGAAGTATGATTTACCTGAATCTTGTTCGTTCTTTCTTAACGAATTAAAGACTTCTTTATAATCTTCATATCTTCTACCTTCGGCATCTCTCATATTCTTAAATTGGTCAGAGTGGATTGCTATGTTTACAGGAATGTTATGTGTTGTTATTATTGTTTTAACTCCTGGTATTCCTTCTAATTTACACTTTAACAGTTCTACTATGTTATATGGCAACTCATTTGGTATGTTTTGAATTATCCACATTTTTCTTATTTTATTTTTAGTATCTATTCTTCCATATCCTGGGTGAACACCTATTGATGATATTTTGGAGTTGTTATTTAATGCACCACCTGTTATTCTGTTAAACAGTAAGTTTACATATAAGTCTTTCGCTTTAATAGCCACTATCATTCACCCCCTTAATATTGATAGCGTCTAGTATACTTGTAATTGCTGGGCGACTTGATAAGAATGAAAATTTTTCATTATCGTCCGCTAGGTTGGATACTTCGTCATAATGTTCCCATCTTAAATTATCCATGCCATTACAAGTTATAGTGTAGTTATCCAATATACGGTGTTTTCCTATGTTTTTACTATCCCTGCAAAGCGCATATTTAATGTCATGACCCACCAATATTGGACTGCTTACCAATTTACAATCTACGATTATTAAATAATCTAAGTTACCTAAATTTATCAATAACTTATCTAATAAGCTACCATAATCTCCTACTTTTGCTATGAAATCATTAGTCTCAAAGTCAGATTGTCTGTATGTTTTACCTAACAACTTGTAATCGTCCGCTAGGTTATTAATACCGATTGTGTCGATACTATCATACAACTTTAATACCTTTGCACTTGAACGTAATTGATAAGTTAATGCACCATATAAAGTTTTTATTAAAGTGTCTTGATGTATTAGCTCTTGGTATTGTTTCATGTATATTATGAATGGTCTATTTTTATATCCTGTTACATCAACTGTTTCGTAAATATCTTTAGTCAATACGTTCTCATATTCTCTCAAGGCTAGGTTAGTTTTATTAATATTTGATATTAAGTTCTTGTATTCTTTTATACAATTTAGAACTATCCTTTCTTTGCCTTGTATTTCATTTTTCATTTTTTCATATTCTCTTTTGTAATACTCTTTTAGTTCCGCTAGGGAGTCTATGGACTTTATTAAATTTAAATATCCCTCCGCTAGGCGATACTCGTCACTCTTGTTTTTATAAGTATTTAGAAATCGTTGTGCGCAATCTTCTTCAGTCTCTTCTATTATGCCGTCATTTAAAATCATATGCTCTACTGCTATGCTGTCGTCCGCTAGGATATTCTCCACTAAACCTATCTTTAAGTTATCAACCGAACACTTATAGCATTTAGCTATTGATTGTAGATATATGTTAGACTCTACGTCAGAACCTATATAATATAAACTGAAATCATATAACTCTTGAAATATATTTAACATTGTTTCATTCTCTGGTTCATCGAAGAACCCTTCTAATATGCATACATTACTGTAATCTTTTAATACTTTAGAGTTCAATTCCTGAATAGAGGGAATTAATTTACCCCCTCTCATCTTGAATTGTGATACAAAATCAGTTGCTAATTCTGTCTTATCACTAATCATTATCATATTTAATTCCCTATTCAAATTTATACCCCCTTATTTATCCTTTGAATCTTAATACTCTATTATATAAACTTCCGTCTAGGTCTTTTGTTGATACAGGCTCTAATACCACTATATTCTTTCTGAATCTTTCCCTTACTTCCTGTATCGTTTCTCTATGTTTACCTACTAGAGGAATTACCCTTAATTCATTACTTATTTGAGCAGGAACTATAAATAGATTTACTCTGTCCGCTAGGGTATTCATTCTATTTGAAACTTTATCTAGATTTCTCTTTATTGTTTCCACATGATATAATACCCTGTTTATATTCATGCCCACTGTGTCTACTACTTCATCTAATAAATCATTATAACATTCTATTATTACTATATCAGATGTTATTTTATTTGAATAATCTAGTATATATCTTAGATAATCCATTCGTATATCTCTCTTCAGATAATTACATTTTATTATTTGGAAATTATCTACATTTAAATTCTCTGAATTATCTATTAGGTTTTGGATTGTGTATATACTAAATGGTATTCCCAATAATCTTATGTTTGTTTCAGTATCGCCTGAGCCTGTTAAGTCTATTAATGTTATTGTTCTGTCTTCCGCTAGGGCTGATTTAATAAACAATGTATTACTGGTTGATACCCCTGATTTTCTATCACCACTAAATATATAGACATTCTTTTTTAAATATGAATCGTCCATATTTATTATTGGTATATCTAAATTTGGTATCTTGTCTTGATTTATTAATTGTTCCTTTTCATTATCTGAATATAATGTACCTGTCTCTGATTGACGTACATTCTCTTTATATTCGTCATAATCATCATTTGTGTTTATTGTAAAAGGGTCGATATATTCATGTTTATTTCCACTCTCTGGTTCTATTACATTTTTAATTTCTGAACCTCTTTCGACACGGTAAACATTTACCCTTTTTGGCTTTTTATTATATAATGTGGATTGCCCTAGTATAGATTCCTCTAGGTACTTAAACTCGAATGTTGTTTTGCTTGGGTACAGGGTATAAGATTTATACCCTGATTTATTCATAACTTGATTAAAGTGACCTAAGTTTTTATTTATTTCTGGTGTATCTTTATAATACAGTGAGACTTCTTCTATATCGAAAACACTTCTTGATAATCCGTTACCCCTTACACGCTCTAGTAGCTTTAATAAGCAAGCCATGTCTTGTGCAAAAGGTTGTGATGTATCTGTATAGATATAAACTAATTTTTGTACATCTATGAAGTTATCTAATATATTTCTAATTCCCATTTGTAATGTATTGTAACTATATAATACATTTATGGAATCAGTCTTACTTAAATAGTTCTCTACTTTAGAGGTTAATTCCCCTCCTATTAAAATTATATTAACCAAAACATTACCTCCTTACAATATATGACCATCTGTTTCTATATTATCTTCTACTTTATTATCCTCCGTATACAATGAAACGTAGGCATCAAATTCTTTTAACTCTTTTATATCTTCTGTAACTGAAGATATTTTACTTAAATCAATTACCTCTACCCCATAGTATTCTTCTGCAAATTTCTTAATATCCATATATTTTAAGAACTCTACTGAACGGAATGAAGTTGCAGATGTTAATATATTATAGACTTCCGCTAGGACAAAGTTTAAGTTATATTCTTGTGACTTGTTTCTTGTTTTGATTAATATATAATCTGTTTCAACATTACTAAACTCCGCATATTCTAATGCTTGATTTAATAATACCATTCCTATGTCTTTATATTCAGATTTATTTAACTTCTTCATATAGGTATGTAATTCTTTTGATGTTGAGAAGTCTTCATTTAGAACTATTACTTTGAATTCTAAATTGTTTTTACCTAGATATCTGTATAATTCTCTAAAAGCCTTTTTATTATTTATTGCTTTTTTATCAGTATTTGAACCATATCTAATTTGTAATAACACTAGACTTAAACCATCATCATAACTTACTATATCTACACTCATAACTTTGTTTTCTACTCTTATGTTTATTTCCTTTGATGCACTTTGTCCTATTTTGTAGTAACGTGCTATATTATCTTGTTCTCTTAGATAATGCTCTTTTCTTAATTTGTCTTCTTTAAAAACAAACTTTCTGAATATTGGCAGTAGCACAACTAAATCTATAAATATTACTATAGATATTCCTACTAGGAATCCAGCATCAATCTCCATTCCATGTAACATTTTCATTACTATGAAGTAAAGAAGAATATTTCCCACTATACTTAAAGATACTACAAACGAAAATCGTGTTGATACCGTTTGTACGTCTCTACCCGTTATTACTTGGTCAATGTCATTCGGATAGAATATGTTTAAAATCTTTTTATTTTCCACATTAATTTACCCCCTTTTACCGGTAATTATATTGTCCGCTAGGTGTTATCATTTTGTGTGTTTCCTCCTTTGTTTATTTATAAGGGTTTGAAATTATCTCCCCCTTATTTCATCTTATTGACTATCATCATTGTGATTTTCCGTAAAGAATTCATCATCAATGTGAATGTTATTTATTGCACTTGCCCTTCTTCTTGATAAGTTTCTACTATTATATAAATCACCTAAAGTAGAATCTTGTCTGAACTCTCTGTAAGCATCTCCTTCTTCATAGAAAGGAGTGGCATCTCTATGACCTTTCATACTTCTTAGGAATTCTCCTGATTTTACTATTAACTTACCTACGCCTAATTTTTGAAGTACCTTAGGCATAACCATTTCCATTTGTGAATTTCCTAGTTCACTAGGGTTTCTGAAAACTACATAGGTTAATCTTAACAATACTTCTACAATTAAGCTCTCTATTATTATTTGGAATATTATAGAGAAGAATCCTCCACCAAATACATTCTTAATTAACAACAACATTACTGTTTGAGTTAAATTACATAAGAATATTATAATGGTTGATTTTAAGTAACCCGCAAATAGTCCTGGGAAATCTAAACTTCGTGCAAATCTGTAAATCATTGCTATGCCCGCTAGGATATATAATATAGAATACCCGAAATTTATTATAGCAGTACTCACGTATGTTAATATCATAGCTATGGCTAATAATGGAGTTGCCCATACGCTCATCTTATATGTTACGTAATCAACTATGTTTAAAGACTCTACTTCTGTCTTATCTTTTGTTGATGCAAAACATGCCACCATTATATCATCTAAGTTAAACTCTTCATAGTTTAAGAATACTGGATAAAGCATATTTGAATCGTACCAACTTCCACATTGTTGATTAAGTATACATGTTGCATATAGAGCTACCATTTTCAATGCATTTTCATCTGACATAGTATCTATTTCATCTCTGTGTTTTTCTACAAATATTCGTGTTAATCTATTTGTTTTTTCGATTACTCTAGCTATGCCATTTTGACGTTCCCTTGCATCTGACTCTGGCATGTCCATATCAGAATCATATGTGTAACCATTGTCTCTCATAGTGTCATACCAAAGTGAACCTTTATATTCATCTTCTTTTTCCACTAGGAGATTTTCTAAACCTAACCAGTCCATTTTATTTGGAAATTCTTCATTTATTTTGTCTAATATTTCTGGTTCTACTTCATTAGCTAATGCCTTATCATCTTCAGGTGTTAGATATACTGCAGAATCTATAAATGATTTAAATACAAAACTATCTTTAGTCATCGGATTTATAGAGTTTGTGTTATACTTTAAAACTCCTCTTTCTAACTGATATATTCTTGAATGTTTATTCATTGTATCAATTAGATTATTTAAGACTAAGTTATAACAAGTATAATAATCTAAATTAGAACTAACTTTTTTCTTAGATTCTAATTTATAATATAACTTATTATTATTCGGGTCTCTTGTATATCCTCCGATTATAGATATATTTTGAACAAGAACATCTAGGTTTATCTTTATTGTATTTCCTTGTAGGAATACACCAGTTGTTCCTTCATTTAAAACTCTTGCTGTACCGTCGCAGAAGTTATCACCATAAGTTTCCGCTAGGTATTTCATATCATCTCCTGATAGCCTGTATAAGTTTAATGAAGTTGTTGAATAAATATAATTTCCTTTGCTATCTAGATTCCTTTCATATGTCTTCCCATAATTCTCTAATGCAGTTCCTATTATTGAATAATTCAGATTCAATGTTATATTGTTTTGGACTGCATTTAATATTATTGGAATGTATACTGGTATAATTTGTACATATGCATAAGAGAATAATGTTAAGCCTAAAGCAACTACTACACCTCTAGAAAACCTTAAACTGTTTCGTAGAACTCTTAGAATTGTTACTAACAAGATTACCGCTAGGAAGATGAAGTAATATGTTTTTGCATAATACACTAACTTTCCTAATAGCGGGTCTTGGTAGGCATTCTTTATACCCACTACCCCTGTTATATTTGAGAAGTTTGATAAGAATTTCTTCATTATATCTCTAACTAAATTCTCTAAAGAATTAAGCATACTTTCATTATAATTATCTATATTACCTTTAGAGTTTTTAGTGTGATATGTTTTATTAGTTATACCATTTAGAGCTTCGGTTAACACGTCTTCCGCTAGGAGTGTCATGTTGAACCTATCATTAATACTGTCTGCACTATCTGCATTATCGTCCACTAGGGAATAATAGAATATCTCTGCCATTGTCCCTAAATCCCTTGATGCCATGTTCTCTAAGTCCTCTAGGTATAGTACACTGGTTGCATTACTGGTTACACTTGACGATGGGGCTAATACCATGTATGCCTGATATTTAGATGAACCATTAACTGGGTTCTTTCCCGCTTGCCTATTAGCGAACCAACCATCTATTTTGGACGTTATAAAATCCCAACCGTCTGCTTTTGCATCAAACTCATAATGTTTAAACATCATCATCGAGGTTATACCTTCGCCTATCTCATGCATATCTGCTTGGATACCCATGTCTACAAACTTACCACTACCACCTATTGTAGTTGTTTTATTGTGTAAAGGATATGCTTTGACTTTATAATCATTAGTGTCATTGACTTCACTACCTTTTATTGTTGGGTAGTCATCTCCACTTTTATCGTCAGTATCCTTTGTTGCCTCTAGGGATAAGATATATGTATATAAATTAGACGAATTTGTCGCTTTAAATGTTTTTGTACCTTGTGCTAATTTTGGATGACTTGTGAAAAATGCCTTTGTATATGGATAATATTTTTTATCTTTATTGTAAAGGGTTGGATTTGCCGCACCTGGTAATATTACTATGTCATCTTCAGTAACTATGTCTCCAAATGGGTTCATATAAAGATACGTATGTTCTTTACAGAATGTTTCCAACTTCGATACATTTCTTAAAATATTATTCATTACAACAGTCCCCATAGATACTTTACCGCCAACTACACCCCATTTGAATACAGGTTCAGTTAAGTTATCTTTATCACTTATTGTATCTCCATCTGAAGCATAACTTGTGACTTTTGAACTGTTGTCTGTTTCTGTTGTAGTATCCTCTTTAGCATTTGCATATGATGTTTGTGATGCATTTACTCCGCTAGGATTGTTATTATTTGAATTTGTATTGGAAGAGTTATTACCTGTTGTGGTATTATTTGTATTAGAATTACCATTATTATTTGTGTTTGAATTTCCATTATTTAATGGTGCTGTATTCCCTGAACCATTTACATTAACATTCCCATTACCAGTTGTTTGATTTCCACCTTGAGTAGTTTGATTAGTGCTATCTCCGCTAGGTGACTCCTCATCTGATGAGTTTGAATCACCATTGCTCTGTTGAGATGCATCTACACTATCCTTTACTTTCCACTCTGCGTCTTTTCCTAAGTAATAATCATATGAATCTGTATCTGGTTTTTGTTCCAATACCCCTTTCGCCATCACCAAGCAACCTGATTTTTCATTCATGATACTATCAACGAATGCTTCCAATGTTAATCTTGTTGCTGAACCTTTTCTATTGCCGTCATTATCTAGTGACATATAATATAAAGGTTTTGAATAATGATGTGATGCTTTATATAATTGCAATACATCATTAGAATCACCACTAGAACCAGTTAATTGTTCCAATGCTGTTATGAAATAACTATCTCCAGTCATGCTTACAAAGGGTTCATAAACCGCTGAACAAGCTAGTAATTTATAGTATGCAGAACTTAATTTTTGAGAATTAAATGTCCCATCTTCAAAGAATCTATCTATAAGTTGTAAGTTAGAATCTATTGTATTTGCAGTTATTGCATCTAACTGACTATCTGTTATCCCCTTAGCCTTTCTTAATAATCTTGATTTTGCATCTTTATCGGCTGAGTTTGAAGATACAGCACTCTTAGGGTCCATTATTTCATATAGTTTGCTACAATCTGATGAGATGTCGTAGCTGTAATATGTTTTTTGTATAGTTGCACCGCTAGAGTCTACTGTACTTTTGTATGGAATGTTATTACTGCATTCCTTTGGTGTGTCGATAGTAGTTGCTATAATGTCATAACAATAAGATAGTATCTTTTTTCTACCTTCTAGTATTTCATCATCTTTTGATGAATCCATATTTTTGTCTGATATTATACTATCTAAATAATCATTCATATAAGATGCCATTTGAGTAGTTATTCCATTTATATTTATCTTATCATTAAAATAAGATTCATTTAATGTGATAGGAGTTACATCATTACTACCCGCATCTCCATCTTCTCCAAATGCTTTATTAAAGTCCTGAACTTTCCTTACTAATTTGTCCCTAAATGTATTTACAGTTGCTGTTGTCATTCCTATATTATCTTTCTGTTCTATGTCCTTCTGTGCGAAATCCACAACAACCGCTAGGCGTAATATACGATGCATAGAGTAGAATAATCCTTGATAATTTCCCGATGTACTTACGGTGAATGAACTATAATTATTCAAGTCTGTTTCTACTGCCACCTTATAATCGCTTTGCTCTGCAAATACTTCCAAAGGGAAAGATGATAATATTGTAAATAAACTTAATATGATTACAATAATCTTCTTCCTTAATTTTTTCATTTTATTCCCCCTTACTTGGGGTGTAGCATACCTGTATATATACTCAATTCTATTATAAATTGAATACATATACAAGTGTAGGAGAAAACCCTCCTACACGGTTTTGTATATTCTTAAGTAGTCCGCTAGGTGGTTAATTACTTAATGAATTACCTAAGTTTTTATTTGAATTATTTGTACTAGGTTTACTAGATTTTGATGATTTAGAACCTGAACTTGATGACTTAGAACCACTTGTACTACGGTTGAAATAATCTCCGTATGTTTTAACTCCAGTAAATGTTACTGCTATATATGTTTCATTATTCATATATCCGCTAGGTACTGCAAAGCAAACTCCACGGTTTTCCATGTCGACACTTCTATCAGTTAATGACACCTTCATTTGAACTGATTTTATATCTGACTCTGATGCAGTTCCTCCGTTAGGATATAGATATTTACTTATAGCATCTGCTGTAACGTTTTCCATTACTGCTGAAGTTAAGTCTCCTCCTAATGAATTCTTAGCTATATCATCTAGGTCTAAATCTGTTTTACCTAATACTTCTTGATAAGCCAGTTGTGCAACCCTTTGTTGCATTTCTGATTCGGCTGTTCCCGCTGAATCTATTGTGAAATTGTAACTTCCTCCCATGTTTATAATTCTTTGAACTTGTTTATCTAGCTCTACTGCTACGATATTATCTGCTATTACTATCATACCGTCTACAACAGTACCATATAACTGCCATAAAGTTCCTGAGAAACCTATGGCCAGGAAGAAAATCATAACTAATTTCTCTATTCCTGTTTTTAAGAAATAGTTAAATGCATTATCTGAGTTTTCATCTAGCTTACCTGTGTTACCACCACCATAATCACATATAGTGTATATGTCTGGCAATAACCCTAGGAAGAAAGTTACGAATGCGTCTAAACCACTTCCACTTTCTGCGGCTATTGTCCTTTGTAATAGTTCTGGCATACCAAAGAACTTAGAACCGCTTGTACTTGTTTTAACTGCATGAACTTGGTTCCATAAATTCTTATTTGATAAGTATAGGAATGAAGTTACCACTGATACTACAGTTAACACAAGACCTATAAAACAACATACTGAAATTATCATATTCAGTAGCCAACCTATTACCTGAAATTTATTGATTACTTCCCATGAACCTTGGAAAGCTTTGGTTGTAAATATCTCCGTTAGGTTGTCCTTTGCAAAAGCCATTGATGGTATGAAAACCATGCAGACCGCTAGGCAGAACATTACCTTGTATGGATGATATTTAAACTCTCTTTTTACGTAATTAAACATAATAAACCCCCTTTATTTAGATTATCTTTGGTGATATTGCATATAACAATAATAAAGAACCCATTAATAATATCCCTTTAGTAAAATATACTAAGAAATAATCATCCCATTCATTTGCTTCATAGTACCCTAAACCTTTTTCTTTACCATTAGCTAAGAACCATAATAAGTCACTTTCTAGTCTAAACTTTATAATCATAATACTTAAAATATTACTTACTATTATACTAGCAACTGCAACCACTATTAGACCCTCTAGGTATGATGAAACACTAACTTGAACTAATGGTGTATCTGTGAAATCTAATTGATAAAACAACTTCCCATGATATATTATTGATAGTATGATAAAGATGTTCATTATAACCCCCCTTTTCTCTTTAGTTTTATGTTTAGAGGTGTCCGCTAGGTTAGTATTTGGGGAGTGATAAATCTTTTATTAACTTATCACTACCCCTACCTATGACTATCCTCCAACGCTCCTAAATACTAAGGTTAGTAATACGAACAGTGCTATGTTACAAACAAATACTGTTCTAAAGTTTAACTTGGATTCTACGTTTAGAACTCCAAAAGTTAATATCCTTATGAAGTCTAACCCGTTATTAGTATTTGTTTGGAACGATTCTTTTATGATTATAAGGAATTGTCTACCTTGATTCTTTCCTAATATTGGATATAAAACCCATGATAATAATATAAAATATGATATTATAATTATTAATATAGATTTTAACATTATTAGTGAATCAGAAATCCATGCTCTCCTATAATCTTCCATGAACTTGTTGATATAATATTTTGCATTTTCTAAACCTTGGAATCTGTTAGATTGCATTGCTTCATACAAATCATCACTGTCATCTAGGTTTAAAGTTTCATAGAATTTTGACACATTATCTATATAACCCTCACCAAATCTATCTGAACTTGTAACTAATTCATATACTTTATCTTTTTTGTCTATACATCTGTATAGTATATTATCGTCTGTTGCTATTGCCACCACACAAGAATCCACCCTATTACTTGTTGTCATATTTACAGTGTCATTCTTTGTTTTCGCTAACTTAACAACGCTATTGTCTTCGTACATTGTATTATTTACTTGTTCGTCCGCTAGGTGTGATATCTTACCAAGTTTAGCACTCTTTATAAATGAGGTGAATGCCATTTCTGATGAATTTCTTCCAGAATATGTTATGGAAATACCTGAGAACAAGCCTAATACTTCCTTCTCTAATGCACTATTCCCATTTAATGCACCTCTATAAATTGACTTAACCATAGCAGAATCTGTTATTGGGTCTGAAGATAATACTTTACCAGTCTTTGTGAACTTCATGTCCCCTATTACTACTTGGGCACCGCTAGGAAGTTCATTTAATGTTGATGCTCCTGTTTCTTGGTCTAATAATCTTGTGATTAAAGAGTTGTTTAGACCACTAAAGAATACATTTGAATCTTGTAAGAATAAGTTAGTATGTCTTAATTCAACTTTATATTTTGAATCATCTGTTGAATTTGATAGAGTGTTAAATCTTACTTCATTTCTCTTTAGATATACAACAGGAAATGCATAAGCTGTTTTACCTACTGCGGAATCATCTGTAACTTTATTTATTTCATATTTAGTAGAAGTCTTTTTAACCTTGTAAACTTCACCTCTTATGATATAATAAGCTTCTGTTAAACCGACTGCTTTACTAAAATGATTTGTTTTTACTTTAGTTCCGTCAGTTGTAGAAGAAGATGATGTTCCTCCGCTAGGATTGTTATTGCTAGGTGTTGTGTTTGTGTTTGTGTTTGTGTTTGTGTTTGTGCTTGTTGATGCTGATGATACCCCTTTGGCAATGTTATCTAAAAAGACATCTTGTTTATTTGATGCTATGTGCAATCCGTCTGATGTATATTTTAGTTGACCATTTTCAACTAAACCACTTGTTGCATCAACGAAGTTTATTCCGTTAGATTGGCACCAAGTTTGCATTTCACCATTTAAACTATTTATATTTTTGTTTCTAGTTTCATAGCTGTCTCCTTTATATTTAGAAGACATGTTTGCAACCTTCAAATAATAAATAGGTTTATTCGGATATTTGGACTTTATACTATTTAAAGTCTTTTGCACATCACTTGCATTTGAACTTGAATTAACATTATTTACCCCTAGATTCACTACAACACCTTTTATATCATCTGAATCTTTAGGAAGACTATCAATTAATTTAGTTCCAAACGTTGAGGTATCTTTATTGTAAGCTAATGCAGATGCTCCAACTTTATAAGAATACTTACAATTTTTATAAGTCTTATCTACTGTATCTTTTAAACCTTCAATGTATGAATCTCCTACAAATAAGAAGTTATCTAAAGTTCCGCTAGATGCTGGACTTACCATTGTTTTTACTTCTACTGTTTTGTAATTATCCTCTGGTGCTTCTGCTACACTTGATGATTTACCAACGATAGCATTTTCTATGTTTGACACAAATCTTGATTGCATACTTGGTGCTATGTGTAAACCATCGTTTGATTGAGCCGCTAGGACACCATTCTTAACCAAACCTGAAGATGCATCAATGAAGTGTAGTCCGTTAGATTTACAGAATTCCTTGATTTGGCTGTTTAAACTTGCTATACATTTATTTGTATGAGTATAGCTGTCCTCTGTATATCTTGTCCCTACTGGTGTAGTTTTGACTACATATATTGGCTTACCACTATATTTTCTTTTTATAGATTTTAACATTGTCTTAACATCATTTGGATTACTCCATGTTGTTGTAACATTGTTAACTCCTATATTTACAATTACACCTTTTACATTACTTGAATTTGCAGGTGTGTTATTTATTAATGCACTTCCAAACACTTTAGTATTATGATTATATGCATAAGCCGATGCTCCTATTTTGCCGTACACTTGTACGTTGGAGTATCTACTCTTAACGATGGATTTTATTCCATCTATATATGAATCACCTATGAATACGAAACCATCTAGGGAAGATACACTTGATGGTGCTGATTTCTTCTTTGTTGATGTTCCGCTAGGTGTGGATTTACTTGACTTATAAGTATCCTTTTTGCCTTTATTATCTTTAGTTTCACTTTGTTTCTCTGGATTACTGAGTGCTTTATTGTCCTTATTTTTTAGATAATACTTCATTACATCATATGTTGCGTATTCTTCAATTACTTCTTGAGATGATGAAGTTCCAAAGATATCTGAAGGTGCTGAGGCTACTTGAAACTCATTGACAACCGCTAGGTTGGTATCTGTATTGTCTTTATTACTTGCAGATTTAATTTCACTCTCTGGTATTGATGTTTCACCGTTTAATTGAACGCTATTCCCATTCACACTTACAGAATTAGGTAAATCTGATTCATTTAAAACATATACATCTACGTTTCTTCTACCCCATTTATCAGTTATAGATTTATTCTCCATGAACACATCTATATGGTTTCCTTTTATTCCTCCTCCTATATCTTGAGCTTCGAATATTCCATTTAAAGCTGGTATATATACTAAGGAACCTGTTGGAATTACCTTTGGGTCTGTTGCCAATGTTGTACCAACTTTAGGAACTTTTCCGCTAGATGTTTGATTTTCATACCCTCCATTTTCATCTGCACTGCCTGTGTAGGCTGTGGCAACAACATTTAACTTTTGCTTTGTTGTGTAAGTCTTATCTCCAACTTTAATGGTTGAGCCTGATGTTTCTATATTTTGTGTTCCCATGGCTTTACCACTAAATGTTTCTTTTGAAGAATCATCAACATTTACATTTCCTGTTTCAGTTGTTGATTCAGTTGTTGAGGATAAGGCTTGAGCTGTTTGTTGTTGTAGTGTGCCTAGATTGGCTTTAGAGTTAGCTGTGCCTGATGATGCGTCTGGGTCGTTAATTGCTCCAAAAGTTACATCTTCTACTGGTGCAGAGAATGACTTTTGATTAGCAGGAATGTTTTGTCTAACGAATCCTTGCGGTAGAACATCTAGGAATGTTTGAGTGTACTTGTCTATAACGTCTTTACCACTATCATCTTTTATCGAATAAGAACCATCTGATGTTTTATAAACTGTACCACTTACTTCATCTCCTGCTTTTGGTGTGAACCTTACATAATTACCATCTCCGTTATCTCCTGATAATCCCGCATAATACATTGTCAAGTATTTACCACTTCCGTTAGATGGATTATATATTTTCACATTACCATATTCATTTGGTGTAAAGTCAGCGGCTTCTTGTTTACGTGTATTAAGTTTTATTTTATGCTCATCACCTCTCATAATGAAAGATAATCTGTCATCTAGGTCTACTGCTTTATACACTGCTCCTGTTGGGTAAGTTACATATCTATCAGAGAAACTTACGATACCCTTAGGATTTGCATCTTGCGATACTTCGTAAACATTTAGTCTACGTACAGCCGCTAGGGAATCTCCATTCTTGTTAAATAGGTAACTTTGGAAGTTGTTTTTACTTCCGCCCATGAATTTAGTGATATAGTCTTTACTGAAATCCAAGTCTTTAAATAACTTATTAACGAATGTTGATTGATTATCTACTGGCTTATAAGTTAGTATATCTATACTTGGAGTCATGTAACCGCTAGATATTAGCTCTTGGTCTTCTGTACCGTACATGAAATTTGCTAAAGCATTGGATAATTCTATATTATTATCCCACCAGTCTTGTAAAGAATTATCACCATTTTTCCCTGATGATGGTCTTCTATACAACCATTTCGTTGCATCAGCTACAGAGAAGTTATTATCATTCTCAGAAACGTCCCTTATATCATTAGCATTACTTGGTAGAGTATAACTCCAGTTTACTATAACTTTTGCTTTGGTTCCGCCTACTTCAACATCTTTGATTAATGTTGATACACCTTTAGATATTAAATTTAAATTAAAGAAATATTTATCTAATGTTTTATCTATTAGTGGATTTAATTCAGTCCCTAGGCTTGTTCCTAATTTAGCTACTGTTGTTGTCTCTATTGTATTTCCTGATGTTGATTGCACTGGTACAGTTTCTTCTTTAGGTAAATCTACTGTTATATAAACCTTTGCAGGGTCTATTGATGAGATGTAACTATTTGTCATTAAAGGTACGATAACATCTAGGTTATAATAATCCTTTTTATTTATACGTTCTAGTAATGCCACATCTTCTTCCTCTATCACGGTATTACCAACTAAGGCTTTATTGTGGTCAGCTAGGATAACTGCTTTATCCCCTGTTTTCCTATTCATAAGTGTCTTACTATTTATAATTGATATATCTGATACCTCTGTTTGTAAGTCTTTATCACTTATGAAATTACTTACTTTACCTTTTCCACTAGATATCTGTGTTAAGGTTGTTATATTACCCTTCTTTTCTGATGTTGTTGCAGTTATAGTTATTCTACTATCTATACACGCTAGGGCGGCTACATCACTTCCCGCATTTATTGTAAAGGTAACTTTTCTTCCACCGTTTACATCTTCAACTTTATAGTTGTCTTTAGATTCAAGGTCTTTTATTCTTGTTCCTTGATATCTTGTTTGTTCTGTATCAATGAACATTTTAACAACTGTATATGTTTTAGTCTGGCTAGATGCTTTCACTAAACTAGGGATTTCTCCGCTAGGTGAATTCGCATTAGCATTAGTTGTGTCTGTTGTTTCGTCGTCTGCTGAATTTGTTCCAACGTCGTCTGCTGAATTTGTTGTTCCAACGTCAGCTAGGTGGTTACCTTCAGTCACGCTTATTGTTTCTGACTCGGCTACACTTGATATGTTTTCTATATTTACTTTTTGTTCTACATATCCATTTTCGTAGTTTTGCTCTTCTTCTTTAGTTAGGAAGTCCTGTGCTTTTAATGTACTTAGTGATTTCCTACTTGCTTTATTATGTAATCTATACAATAATGTATATGCATATTCTGTCGTTAAATCACCATATAAATTACCAAATTCTCCTTCTTCCTCAAAGTCAAGAACACCCATGTATATTAAGTAGGCTATTGTCTTACGGTCACTATCTTTATTCTCTTTGTCCTTTTCGATTACACCATCAAAATATTTAATATTGTATGTCCCATATTTGTATACTATTTTATATAACAACTGGTCGACCTCTAGGTTTGATGTGTTCTCCTCTTTTGAACGTAAGACAGTTTCTATTATCTTCAATGCATCCATTGTTTGTATGTTTTCGTCAACAAAGAATTGTGAGTTAGAGTTTTTCTTAACTGTTACAACTCCGTTTCTTTTTGGATATGAAGACACATCATAGCTCTTACCTAATATTGATGTTCCATTCATTATGGAATTTGTATCATCATATTTATTTGTGTAATATGCTCCGAAACTATTATCCCATGCTGGTTTTACTGAAGAAGTTATTGCCTTTATCTGACTTAGAACATCAGGCATTAATTCATCTTCTTTGATTATTGAATCATTAAGTAACTCCGCTAGGTATAGTTCTGTAACATTTGATGACACGAAAGTTTGGTAATCACCTTCTGTATAATCAAATGATTTACCGTTTCCTGAGTATCCTCTAGGTGTGACTGTGGTTGTGGTTACCTTTTGTTTTCCACCGTTTATATCCCTTATGGACTCTGTATTTACCGCTAGGGGACGGGAGTTTATTGTTCCCTCTGTGGCTTTATACATTCCCATTAGGAAATCCGATTTCTTTATTGATGACTTTAAATTAGGACTTGTATTCTGTGTTGTTATCCCGTTGTTACTAAATGTCACCAAACTTTCTCTAGATACTATATTATTCTTTATTAGATAGGACAACTGTTGATTTCCTTCTAATACACTTCGACCATTATTATCATCTAATATTTCCTTGTATGATGATTTTACATTGACCTTGTTCTTTAGTTTCTCAACAGTATCCTTATCTAATTTATAATCAATATTTGTATCTGTATTATTTTTAATTATAACCCCGCCTACTGTGTCAGCAAAGGTTAGTATCGGGCTAGATGAAATCACCAGAGCTAAGATTAATGACTTCGTTTTATTCTTCATCTTCATCTTCAATCACTTCCTTCTCTATTACAAGTAATATTGGTAAATCACTAAATGATTTTAGAAAATCTGGATTTTCCTTTTTCCTTGTAATTTTAAACGGTAGGAACTCTTTTGATTTCAATACGTCCGCTAGGTATGGTTCTGCTTTTCTTTCTAGCTTTACTATTACCTGTTTACGGTCTGGCATATTGTTGAAGACATCATGAATCTTATATAGAATATTGGTTTTTATACCATCAATTTTCCTATTTCGTTCAACTTCCTTTTTTCCTAGCTCTGCCCTTTTCCTTCTTTTATATCCTTCACTTGATTCATATCTGTATTTAACTGATAATAAAATCTTTTCTGTTGGGTTCAAGTATTTTAAGTCTATCCCCTCATCATTGTTTAAATCTACTCGATTCCTCATGAATACCCTCATATTTATTTATCACCCTCTTTTCCAGTTCCTAGTGAAAATAATATGTCGCTATTTAATTTTAAGGTTGACATTGAGTTTGTTGTATCTTTTTCTAACTCTTTCATCATCTTAGCTGAGGATTTAGCTTCTTTCACTTGACGTGATACTTCTCTCCTATTTCTTAAAGATGCGTCCTTTACCCCTTGCCCCTCTACTACTTGTTGCATATCTATTAATGCTAACATAAGACTATTCTGGTCTAGTTTGTCCGCACCCAATCTCTCTAGGATTGAACATATTTTCCTAGCTTTATTTTTATCTAATACTTCCGCTAGGATTTTCCTTTCTTCTACTGGTAAGCCCGCTAGGTTACCTGAAACTAGATATACTACTGCTTGTATCATATAAGATTTAAACCCATCAACTAATGTGTATAGGTCTTTGTCCATATATTCATTAGCATATGATATAGTATCCTCTAGGCTTATTGACATCATCTGTAAAAGGTTCGTATATACTTCTGTACTTATATAATGGAACGCTTCGCAGATATCATCTTCATCGTAATTTCCTCTAGATACGTAATCCAATAGTAAGGTCAACTCTCTTGGAATTCCTCTAGACCTTTCCAATATAAGGTTTTTTATTTTTCTTTTAGGTTTTCGGTCTTTTGGTAAATCTTCTATTAGCATGTCGTAAAGTAATAAAGATTCCTTATCGTTTAACCTATTGAATGTAAAGGTGATACTTCTACTCTTTAATTCAGGCAATAGGTTTTTAATCTTTGTTGTACATATTATTACATATACGTCTGATGCTAATCTATCTAATTCCTCTAGGAGCATGGTTTGATAGTTACTATTTAATGTATGAAACTCCTCTAGGATATAGACACTATTCCCTTCTGGTGATTGAAGTTTAAATATTTCTTTCACCATTTCATCTATGTCTTTTCTGTTTGCTATTGATGCTATGTTTTTCTTTATAATTGATTTACCAATACCATCTTTCTTTAATCCCTCTAGGTTCGTTTTACACGTGTTACACACTAAACATGGATTGCCTCCGCTAGGGTGTTCACATGTTAGTGATAGTGCCGATATTTCTGCACAAGTTGATTTACCAGTTCCTGGTAACCCAGAGAATATCGTAAAGTTATTAAATACTCCGTCTCTTAAAGAGGCTCTAATTACGTTTACAGTTCCCGTATTTCCGATAACCCTATCGAAATTATATATCCTCACTTTATTGTTGCCACTCCTTTCTAGTTGAATATGAAGTCCACAATAGAAGTCCAAAGTTTAGAGAAGAAACCTGGTCGGTCGTCATTTCCCGCTAGGTACTCCTTCATTTGTTCTCCTTCCTCTTCGTGCTCTTCTATACCTTGTTGCAGTTTTGAATTCCCTTCCTTAAATTTATCTATTTCGTTTTCATCATCTAATACTGTGTCGACGAAGTTATCAAAAGGTCTATTTTCTTCTGCATTATTTAATAATGTACAACCACTAGTCAATGTAGTTGAAATAACCAATACCAATATAATTTTCTTTTTTGATTTCAACATAATTATCCCCTTTTTGTTTTTTGGCAGTTACTAATGCTAGTAACTGCCTGATGAAATTAAAAAAAATAGACTGGAATCTGAAAAGACCCAGTCGGAAGTTTATATGCATGTGTAGTTCTCTTACACATGTTGAATACTATAACCGCTAGGAGTTATATTATTTAACATATGCAAGAGAGCCGAAACTCTCTCACACTTTTTCATTTATTTATTTTAAACGGTGTAATGATTAGAATTGTAAATCATTGAATATGTTTATTATGTCGTCTTCATTACCTTTCATACGTTTATTCTTCATTAATTCATGCATTAATGCTTCGTTGCTGTAATCAACTCTTGTTTTAGAACCTGCTTTAGCTCTAGCTGGTTTGAATACTTTAGTTAATTGTTCTAAGTTTAATGCATCTGGAGCACCGTTTATTAATTCTTGGTATCTACCGCTGTGAAGTGAATCTAATTGTAATTTAGCTGGGTCTTCACTTGGTTTTAAGCAGTTAAGAGTTCTAGTAACAACTCTAACACCTGTTTTATCTTTCTTTTCAACTTCTTCTTTTATAGGAACTCTTAATTCAGTTAAGTTTGGCATTAATTTGTCATATTTAACTACTTCGTCTGGGCTAAGAGTTATGCTACCTGATTCTGGGAAGTATGTAGATGAATAGATTCTTTTACCATCTGGTCCGTCTGTTGCAGATAATCTTTCAGCAAATGTAGAAGTTAATTCTTCAACTTGAGTAACATTTGATTTTTTACCAGCTTTATATAAGTGTTGGAATAATGAATAGTTACCTAATCTTATATCATCTTGACCTAATGAAGAATCATTCATATCTATTGTTTCATATTCTTTTAGTGGGAAGTATGCACCTTCTATAACTAATTGAGTTTTTCTGCTAGTAGAAGTTAATATTTCTCTTTTTGGAGCTTCCCCTGTTAAAGATGGGTCATTTTCCCATTTAGTCATTTGAGCTTGAGTTGGGTCTTTTAAATCTATATATAATTCACCTGCTCTACCACCAAATGTTTCAGATAATTCCGGCATAGATAGTGCGAAAGAATATTGTATGAAGTTTTTAAGAACATCAACGTTAACTGGTAAAGATACTATTGTTTCATCAGTTAATTGAGCTTCTATTTTATCATATTGTCTTGCTTGATATAATGATGGATTAACTATACCACCTTTTTTAACTTTTATAACTGCACCTTTTATTTTACCTGGTCTTTCCATTTTGAATCTTAATACTCTTGTAGATTCATTTCCAGATTGAGCATCTTTTTGTACAGCTGTAGAATGTCCAGCTTTATCTTTACCTATTGATTTATTACTGTTTTTAGTGTCTTTTAAAGCTGCTGCTCTAAGGAATGTTGGTTTATCAACTATCCAACAGTATAATCCACATTGTTTACCTCTATTATTGAATTGAGCAACTTTTTTAGCTGTTCTACTTTCATTTCTTATGAATTCTAATTCTGCAGAATCTATTGCAGTTTGAGGTTCTTCTGTGTTTTCTTCACCTATGTTTAATTTTGCAGTTTCTCCTCCTGCTACTATGTTGCTTGTAGTTGCTTGTAGGTTAGCACTTGCTTCCTCTAATGCAGAGTTAGATACTCCATCTAAGTTGTCGATAGAATCGATTTCATCAAAATTAAAAGTATTGTTGTTTTCCATATTTTTTTCTCCTTTGTTCTTTAATATTCTATCTAGCCTTCCGCTAGCTTTTGCCCTTAAATAGGCTTCGTGTGCTTCTGCTATTGTTGAGTCATTTTTTATAAGATTATAAACTCCGCTAGGTCTTAATGAATTACCTTTAATAGAGTTTAACATTATCTTTGAAGCACCTTGTGTTGACTTACCAATACCGTATTCCTCTGAATAAGAGTAATAATATTTATTGGTGTGTGCAATCCATGTTGCATTGTCCAATATGGGAATTACACTTTTCCTTTCTTGTACATTTAACTTCTCATAATCACTAGCATACATCATAGTATCAGGATTAAAGTTAAGTTCTTTGGTACCGCTAGGTAAGACACCCATATTAATCAAATCTTTCAAAGAAAGCATATTATTTTCACACCTCCCCTTGAATATTTCATTTCATTTTTGAATATTAAATATTCCTGAAAAAGTGTAGAGCATATTTGCCTAGACGAACATTCTAATTTTCATTATTTAGTTCCATTTTCATCTTTTGTAGCCTAGAAATTGCCACATCTATTACTTTGTTTAGGAACTCCTTTTCATTGATTTTATCATGTTTGTCTTGAATAGTTATACTTAATAACTCCTTGTCAAGCCCCACCTGAGTAATATCTTGTTTCATGCTTTTTATTACACCATGATTTGACCTTATTACTTTTATATCAAACCCCTCACCTAATAATTTTCTATCAAGTAAGAAGTTTTGATTATCTTCTACTGAGCATATTCCAGAATATCTTCTGAATATTAATTTTATGTTTATAGGATTATCCCCTATATTATTAAATAATAATACTCCATTAGTTACGCATCTTATTTCACTAGATTTTAAGTCTTCGCTATAAAGTTTATCCGCTAGGGTAACATTTAGCACGACTAAATCATCTTTTACATTTGATTCGAATTTTAAGTTATCCAATGATGCTATGAATTGTAACATATCTTGTGCTATATTATTACTGTACAGAAGATTACTACCTTCGTCATCAATGTGATAGGCAATAGGTCTATACTCTTCTATTGTATTTATTGCTATCTTTCGAAATAAGGTTGAAAACATCATGCCTTCTCCCCTTTTTACATTCAGTTTGACTGTCATTAACTCACCTCCAAATATACATTTATTTTAGATTTCAAAATAAATTTTATTAAAGCCATTTCAGTAACTATATATTTGTATTTATAGTCAATTAAACAAGTTGGTATGTTGCATAATAAACTATCATAGTCTAAATCATACAACACTTTAAATGGTTTGTTATTCATATAATTTGATAATTGTTCCGCTAGGTCTGATACATCAATGTTCAATTTATTACATTTATTAAACACCTCTATATTATCCAAGAAACTATAATCCTTATTTATATATTTTGCATTTCTGTTTAGGTAATTATATACGTCTTCGTAATACCATGTTAATGCTTTATAAAACCATTTTTCAAACTTGTTACTACCCGTAACGAACTTGTGTGCGATTATAAGTGTCTTTAAATCTCTTTCTGAATCTTCACCGCCATAGTTTATATTGCATCTTAAATAATCGGTAAAGTTTATAGAAATACCTTGATTTAACATTTCATGATTGTCCGCTAGGTATAAATCTTTGTACATCATTAATAAATCCATGCCTTACAACCCCTTCAAATTTATGATACTGGAGTCTAGTTTTTTACAGCTAGATACGATGCTATTATTAATGAAATAATCTCCAGATTTATAGCTATTACCCCATTCTTTTAATTCTTCAACAATCCTTGCGTCCCTTCTGAAGGTTCTATCGAAGTATCTTGATGCTGTAATACTATTGGTTTCACATAAAAATTTGTGAAGTCCAATTGTATCGATATTGCTCCTATTCGATATGTATTTTACGCCCTCTAACTTACCAACTTTTGGGTAAAATACTTTTCCCCTATTCCTTAATTCTTCGATTTCTCCGCTAGGAATGGTATTATTTTGTTTTAGGTACTGCAAGAAGAATAGAAATGCCTTCTCATCATTAGGACTTCTTAACATGTTTTTTCCTTTTAAATAATTATATGCACCTAATGCAATCTCAAATAATTGCTTATTTGATACAGAACCTTTAAAAGCTGGAACATTATCTGAGGCATCGCCGAATATTGTTTTCTTTAATGTTATCGTATTGAATGGTGTCTTCATTAAGGTTTCAAATGAATTTATGTCCACAGAATTTACCTGAGAACTCATTGTTAAAAAGTTTACATTCACATCTACGTTATGAGTTAAATCATAATCGCACCCATAAATGTTAACTCTCTTATAATTCTTTTTACATATCTCTGTAACTGTATATATTAAATCATCTGCTTCTAACCCGTCCTCTTTTAGACAAGTTATACCATATCTACTATACATTTTATACAGATAATCTAATTGTATTCTGACTTCCCTGTTTGAAACTCTATGCTCTTTGTAGCATGTTAATATTTCTTTTCTAAATGATTTACTATCGAAACAAACTACAACGTCTTCATAATTTGCAAGTGCCTGTGCAACATAAGTATTTAATTTAACAATACCCTTTATTGGCATGTTGTAATGCAAATCTTTTATTGTACTGTTTCTAGTCATTTCTCCTGCATAAACAAATGCTGATGCATCGAATACACTTAATACATTATTCATATTTATCACCTGTGTTCAACTCATATGAGTCTATTATTCTTTCTAAATACCTAGTTACTGTAAACAATGAATTGTCTTCCGCTAGGTATAAATCATTTTCCTTTGAATAAGTTAAACAAGACGCAACCTGTAAGAATAATTTACTAGCTTCAAAGTTTAGTCCGATAATTCCGCAGTTCATTAAATTATCGAATATTTTCACATACTCTTCTTTGGTTAAATTTAGTCCAAATATTTCATTATAAAAACTTTCATCATTAAATATTTTGCATTGATTATATATAGTTAATAATAAGTTCATGTTTGTATTCTTTTTAAATGCTTCATTATTATTTGATGCATCTAGTATACAACTTTTAACCTTTACAAGTTCAGTATTACCTATTTCTATTGGCAACTCTTCGTCCGCTAGGTCTTGTCTCACTTCAACTTCGTTTAATCCTTTTACAAACTCTATATCTGTTTTATAACGTTTGTATAGGTTTGGTAATGTTGCTTTATTACTGTTTTTTATTTCTGAGCTTAATATATTCATTATATAATTAGAACTCATATTAACAGCATAACTTAATTTTACACCATAAACCCTTCTGTCTGCAAATATCCTATCCTCTATACATTTTAAGTAACGGTCTATTACACCTGTTTTCTTTCTTAATTCATTTAGGATTGTACATTCTTCAGGACTTAAAGGTCTGCCATATAGCTTACTACCTATTACAGTTTCAGGTATTTCCGCTAGGCGTGATTTAATTTGTTCTAGTTCGTTGTCCGCTAGGATACGTTCACCTTGTTCGTGTTTGCTTAATTGTCTCTTTAATTTTCTTCCTTCTGGTGATGCGTAATTTACATTTAGACAACTTAGATTATATTTTAATGTTTGTAACTCACTTTTAAGTTCTAAAGCCCTCTTGTAATCTATTGCATTATCAAGTGGCTTTATATAAGATTTTAATATTCCTGGTGTTAAGTTTAATAATACTAATTGGACTCCACTTAACCCATAAAATTCATAAAACATATTTTTACACCTCCTAATCTGGTTCAGGAATCAATGCATTAAAGGCGTCAAATAATGAGGCTCCACTCATAGCATTTCCAGAGTCTTTCTTTTTATTGGATTTTCCGCTAGGAGATGCCTTGAACTTACTTGTTTCCTTTGATGTACCTGATTTCTTCTTGCTATTAGACGCACCTACCATATTTGATTTTGGTTTTGGTGCGGGTGCAACTTGTAAATTTTTCACTGTACTTTGGAGACTACTTAAAGCCTTCATGATTTCTTCCAGTTTTACATCGTTAGCTTTGTTTGACTCTACTAATGCCTTTAAGTCATTTTCTTTATCATAACTCGCTAGGTATTCTGCAACTAAGTCAGAGAGGAACTCCCAAAAGAATTCCTCACCTATTAATTGTTCTACTGCTCTAGACATTGTTTCATCTTCAAAGTACAGATAACCATTGCTAAGGTTGAATTTTGCCATGGTTATCCCTCCAATCTACTCTTCGCTGATTGCAGTTTCTTGTTCGTCTTCCGCTAGGTTGACTTCGTCTATCTCTTCTTCTTCTTCCTCATCTGCGAATAGAGTATCTTTTACTTGATTATATACTGTATAAGATAATCCAAATGGTATGAAGTTATCTTCTATTACAGATATAACTGTATCCTCAGAGTCGTTTTTGATTAAAGTACCTAAAGTATCTGTGAATGATATATCATAGTCTCCTCTACGAGTTAAACCACCACATATTATCACTTCATTTATGTCTAATAATTCAACATCACCTGCATCACATATAGCTAATATGTCTTTGTAATAATATTCACCAAATGTTTCTGCAGTTTCTCTGATATAATCAGTTATATCTATTGAAGAGTTTCCTCTAGGTAATTTACCTGTATTCATTGCCTCTAGGATTGATGCATCTGAAGGTGCTTTACCACCGTGAACATCTACTATTTTAGATTTAACCATTTTCATAAATGATTTACCACATTCATTAAATGTATCTGATGCTGTTGGTACTCTATGAGAGTTTTTGATTAAATCTATACCAGTACTTCTACCACCTGTATTTATACATATTACGTTTTTAGGTAATTGTCTTAATTCACCTTTTGATAATTTATCTAACCAATATCCCCATGCAAATGCGTGTGGTTCAGTATCCATGATTACTTCATTTATATCTATCTCAATAGATATGTGTCCTTCAAAACCTTTCCATATGTATGAACCAGTTATTGATGAAGTAAACTCATCTCTATTTCTTTGTGATGCCATGTCATCTGGTGGAAGTGCAACCGCTAGGGCAAGTTTTACTTTCTCTGGAATAGCATCTTGATACTTCATACATATAGCATAACCTATTGCATCAATTATGTTTATGTAGAATAATTTCTCTTTTATTTTTTGTTTTGTTGTTGTTAATACTGTTGAAGATAATCCACTATCTTCCATTTTTCTACCACGTAAAACTCTCTCTTTATTGAATACTGCATCAACTCTTCCTGTTGTGTCGATTATGCAAGAGTCCATATTATCAATTAATTTTTCAGAAACTGTAACTGATTCTTCATCTCCCGCTAGGACACATTTAGATGGTATTATTGATAAGTCATATGGGTTTATATCATTCTTACTTAATATATTAACCCTAGTATGTGTTGAACCTCCATCTACACCTACTGCTATATATTCTTTTCTTCCTTTTTCGATTTGGAAATTATAGATTTCATGAAGTGCTTGTTCTTCTTTGTCTACAATTTCATTTGTGTTAAAACTTAAATTTGGTAACATTTCTGTATTCCTCCATTTTCTCTTAATTTATTTATCTTATTTTTTATTTATAAGCTACTTAATTGAGTTTGGTTATAAACTCAAGACATGGCATTAAATATGAAAATCTAATGCCATGCATTTCAGTCTATAACTATTAGAGTTTTCAAATATTTATTTATTTTAATTTTCCTTGAATCAAATATTTGTATAAAGTTATTGAGTTTCCTGTGCTTTCAGATGTTACTTCACCTTTAGAATCACAAGACTCTACATTTATTATTTTGCCAATAGATTTCTTATAACTATCTATATCTTTAGAGTCCGCTAGGTATACGAATATACCCACAGTATCTTTATTTATTCCTACTTCTGATAGTACACCATTGACCTTTACTTCAGATATTTGTTTTAATACATCTGATGTTTTAGTACCATTATCTAAAGAATTTTTATAATAAGTTAAATATTCTATTTCATCTTCATATGGTTGTAGGTTCTCTTGAAGTGAAGATGCCCTTGAATTTAAATCCTCTGTTTGAGCTGGTAATTCTTTATTTACAAAGAATGTAAGCCCAATGGCAACCGCTAGGAACATACTTGCAACAGTTGTACCGACTCTTTTCTTATCCATTGTGTCGTTTTTAGATTTAGATTTCCTGAATAACCCCCTCCTCTTTGGTTTGGGTTCTATAAATCCTTCATTTTCATCTTCATCTTCTTCCACTTTATAGATAGGAGAAGGTGGCTCTATTTTGTCAGTAATTTCCTCTTGAACGGTATTAAATTCTGTTGGTATTGGTTCATCTTTTCCATTAATTACTGTTTCATATGCAGGTTTTATACCATTTAAAACAAGTGCTGGATAGGCTGAACTTATATCATCGTCACTTAAATCTCTAGCGTTATAATATGTTTGCATAATTCTTGACTTTAATGCTAGGTTATTTTCACTGTATGCTTTTGAACATTTAGTACCAACACACATTTCTTTAACGTATTCTTTATTTAAATCATCGAATACATTAAATCTTATAACCCCTCTATAGTCTACACATGCACCAAAGAATTTTCCTCCTAGGTATGCACTCACTATTACGCATGGATTTTGTTGTCCTATTAATTTATAAACATCGAATATATTATAGATATTTATTTTATCTATATTTAGATAAGATGCTAATTGTCTGAACTTATCTAAATCATCTCTATCTAGGACACAGGTATAATCAATCTCGCAATTTAATTTTCCGATAGGTAATCCATCGGTTACAAACATATTATCATATTCTTTTATTACCGTTGGTGTAACTATAAAATTTAACTCTGTAATAGTTCCAGCTTTCATACACATTAGTTGGTCTTTTACTTCATTTAAAATATCGTCACCTAATGGTAATATCCCTATTACCACCTTATCATCAATAATAACAAGGTCATTTGTTAAGCCTAATTTAATTATGGCTTTCATCTTTTGCTACCCCCTTTACTGCGTATTTACCACAATCACTACTTTCTTTTCAGGGTAGATTACATTTAAACTCATTGTTGGAATTTGTAATTTCTCAAACTCCGCTAGGAATGAATCTATATCCTCTACATTTAGTGTCAATTTTATACCATCGGCATTTGAAACATTTGCTGTGTTTTCTGGGTCATATGTTCCTATCTCTTTAGGTACACTTGATGTTACTCTTATTAGAGATGCATCAATATTTTTGTCTACTCCCTTTAATGCTGTTATGCCATTGTAAATTGATACTATATCCTGAATATCCACATCTTTGTTTGTTCTAGTACTATTTAGTTCTTTTCTTACTTTAGAAGTTTCGTCCACTAGGTTACTCATAGATGAATCGTAACTTTCTAATTTATTTACAGCACCTAAATAATTTTTAACATCTTTTATAGCACTGTTTAACTTTAAGTCTGGAACAACAATTAATAATACAACTAATACTGCTATTAATATTAAATCTTCTTTTACATCTTCTATTTTCATACACTATATCCTTGGGGATTATTTAACTCTAATAATGCTTCATATATAATTCTTTCTATGTAATCTAGTTTTTGATTATCTGTATCATTATCCATTCTTAAATATGAACAATTATTATGTATGATATCATTGATTAAACTCTCCATATAGTCTAAATCTCCGTCAGTAGGTAATGGGCTATTGTAATCTAGTGTTATACCTTCTAACATTCCTTCAGATTTTATACGCTTTTTAATTATTTTTTTAGTTGCAGATTTAATTGTCTTTGGTTCGGCTTTTTGTTTATCCTTAAACTTACTACCGCCCCTTTGATGTGATTCTTCACGTGTGGCAAATTTACTGGGGTTACTTCTCATCATATTTATACCCCTCCTGTTCCCTGTTTTTTCTTACAATAGTAAATATTACCCCGTAGTATTAATATGTAGTATTAACTCCGCTAGGTGTAATATGGATTGACTAAATTATATTAGAGTAAGAACCTCTTCGTAATATAAATCACCATTATTTATTGCCTTTGATACCTTATAGTCTAATGATTTCTCAGTATTTTTTATCATGTTCTTTAGATATTCTTCCATTTCGTAAGGCGAATCACATTTCCTTAAATCAGTTCTTATTTCATCATTAAATATTAGTAGTTCACCGTATGGTCTTAATTCACTACTTAACCTACCGTTACGACAGTGAGTACAGTTTCCGCTAGGAATGTATATGTTAGACACTTTGTGCTCTCTTAGGTATCTTTTTATTAAGTCTGAATCTACTACATCTATTGATTTTATCTCTGTACAATGTGGACATAATTTAGGATACAACTTTTGAGTCAGAACCCCATTCATATATGATAGAACATCTTTATAATCTTGTCCAAAATATGAATATAATTTATGTGGCAACATCCAAATTCTATTTAGATGTGTTGTTGTTATGGCACCTATTGATGACTGAGCTAACTCCAACACACCGAATGCAACATCTTTACTTGGTATTTCGTTTAGAGTTACTATATCTATATCTAATTTCTTAATTCTTTTCAATATGGTAACCAAGTTATTTATGTTTTCACCATAATCATATTGGGAGAAATCCATTAATATTTCGACTGGAGATGATAAGTCTTGTATTACTATATCATCTCTATCCATACTGTTTGTCATTGCCATTGTTGTTGTATTCTTACCACTTCTTACAGGACCCGTTATTAAAGTTATACCTTGTCTGAATTTAGCCAAATCTTTTAATCCGCTAGATACCTCTTTATCAAACCCTAATTGGTCTATATTAAACGATACGGTCTTTAAAGATTGTATTCTTGCTGTGAATTTACTACCATCTAGGACTGGTATTATACATATTCTTATTTGATATTTACCGTCCTCTAGGAGGTCTGATATTACGGTCTCTATACCTATTGTACCTAGTTTATTCTCTTGGGCACTTGTTTCTTCTGCTATTGTATTGTAACATAATAACTCCATTAATGGCTTTGTTAATTTCCATCTTTCATTTGTAATCATTGTCCCATCGACCCTATAACGAACTCTATAACACGCTTCACCATCAATGTGTCTAGTTTCAATATGGAGGTCACTTCCACCTTGCTCTATACAGTCTATCACTAGAACTCTTAATATAGTTCTTATATCATAATCATGCTCCGTTAGGATTTCACCTGTTAGTCTTTTATAAGTAAATGGAGTGATGTAACTATAATTATAAACTATATCTTCTGAGTTAACCCCGTTTTCGGTAAATAAATAATTTAATGACATAGCCAATTCATCTAGTTCTACTTTGCTGAATAAAGGTATATAAATCATTAAAGAGTTACTACTTATAGTTTCTATCAGAACACCATGTTCATCTTCTATATCTGAATATAATGATTCTCTTGATATTTCCTTTGGGTTTGATATATACTTATCTTCGAATAATTCATATTGTCTTATCCTAGTTATTAATGTTTCAGTGTCAATTATATTGTAGCGCTCTATTGTATCAATTATGTCCGCTAGGTTTGTTATATTCTTTAATTTGAACAGTGTTACATAATCTTGATTCTTTAATAACTTTAATACTATATCGTCCATTAGTGTAACACCATCCAATTAAATACAGTATATAATACCGTTCCTAACAAATATCCAAATACTATTGATACAGCTATCGTTAATATTTTATCGGGTAATTTTTGTTTTACCATTTTTATACTCCTCCTTTATTTGCAATCTTACACATTCATATATCATGAAACCCACATCATCTTTGTATGGTTCTATATCCACCATTTCCCCATAATGAGCACATATCATTGCTTTTCTAAATACGTACATAAAGCTATGACGATTTGTTAGAAACTTTAACACTCTGTCATTTAATAATGTTTCATTTTTATTATTATAATATATTATCGGTTGAAATAAATTTAATATATTCTCTTGCATTGGTTGTTTGTAATTTATAGAAGGCAATTCAAATTCTTCTATTTCCTCCGCTAGGTCTTCCTCATAAGGTGAATGTCTTGATAATAGCAAAGAACCTACTATGTCTCTTTTTATTATTTTGTCATTTAATATTTCAAATTTACTTAAAACCTTTATTTCTGTTTTAGAACCTTGATATGTGTCTGTAAATCTTTTTAGCGATTCTGAATCTTTTACCGCTAGGATTAATTGTGTTCGACGTGTATGCATTATATCTATCTTGTGTATTAACTCATGCATAAGTTTTGGCGAAGGTAAGTAATCCCCCACGTATGCATAACCTAATATATTATGCTCATTATATGTGTAAAGTTGATTGATTGCATCTTTAATATTCCTGTAACCCGCTACGTAGAATGAATAATCCTTACATGTTTCTGTTACAGATTTTAGATATTGTGGACTTATTAAATATAATAATTCCATTAAATATTTACACCCCCTCTGATTGTACTATGCAGGTAACAAAGTTACTTCGTATACCTATCACCGCTAGGTGCTTGTTTCTTAGAACTAAGAAATATAAATCTCCCATTACTATTGCTTCTACTTCTTCTCCTTTTTCTATACATATTATTTTACAGTCATCTAAACCTTCTTCAACTAATTCATCTAGGTTAGATGTAAATCCTAGTATTTCTTCATTTGGATATAAATTCATACCTAAGTGAATGTCTCCGCTAGGTTTGTTCTCTCTGCGGTATAATGTCTTGTCTAATGTCATAACTTTTGATTGATTTATTATTTCCATTTCTTCCCCCTTAGTACTTATATTGCATATAACTTTAACCCTTTTCCAACTGTAGGTCTTATTAATATTGGTTCGCCTACAGGAATTCTTCTCACACTTGTTATTGCATAAATACCCCATTTATAGATGTATTTATCGTATTTGTTTCTTGATTCAGTCATGTCAACTCTTCTTGTTATCTTAACTAAAGCTAGTGGAATTCCAACCCCCGCAAACTCATTATATATTGCCATGTCATCTAAAAGATTATAATCAGGCTGTAATAAATCATCTACAATTATTGGAGAGTTTAAAGAAGACTTTTGTTCAAAGTCTGCATCTACTATTCGTAGGCACGCTAGGAAATCACTTACCTCATAGAATCCCAATTTAAACCCAAATGCTGATTGATGACCGTTAGCATCGCAGAACTTTTGGAATATTGATAAGTAGTTTCTTTGTTGTAAATCCCTAAATGAACCCTTGATTGCACCATTGTATACACAGTAAACCACTGCTGACTTATTGTATCTTTCTGCTAATTTATTGGCGATTAATCCTGTGTAATTATATAGTTTATTGTCATTAACTGATACGAAGTCATCTACTGTATTTAACTTTGCCACAACGAAGTTATTCCATACTTCATGAACTATTGTATCGCTTGCCATTTCTACTATCTCTTTTGAATGTGAATGAAGGTCTATTACTTTTGCTTTCATCTCCATCAATACTGACGGTGCGGCTGTTCTTTTACACAAGAATCCTCTATTTAAACATTCAAAATTTTCACTTCTAAAAGCCGCATTTAACTTTGGTGCTACATAATATTCTACAAATCTCCTACAGAATCTTAAATATGGCTCTAAGAATACTTTTATTTCTGGTGGAAGATTTTCATCTAAATCATATGCTCTGTAATATATACCTTTATTTGTATTATTATTCATGTCTATACAATCAGCATAAAGACTTAATAATGCGTATGAACACATGTAACCGCTAGGAATTCCTAAGTCAGCTAGGTATGCATCTAGGAGAATAAAAACTAATGCACCCGCACTTACTTTTAATGGTTCATCTCCTATTGGGAACATTCCAAAGAATCTATCCCCTGTGTCTTCCTTCATTTTATTTTCTATTGTACTGTTTATTACGAATACTCCGCTAGGATAATCATCATAGTAATATTTAGTTTCATGGTGGTCTATTAATATTACCTTAACACCTTGACTGTCTAAATATTTAAGGTCTTCCATTGACATAGAACCTGCATCATTTATGATTAAATAGTCATAGCCTCCCTCCACAGCTTCTTTTATCGCTAACGGGTCTATTGTGTGGGTTCTTACTGTATATTTAACTATATCATAATTATCAAACTTTAATCTCATAAAGAAGTTTTTCCAACTCATTACAGACATCATTCCGTCTGGGTCGTAATCACCGTATACTAGACATTTTAAATTTTTACTTAATATGTCCGCTAGGATTATTTTAAACTCTTTGTATCTACTTATGAATGGAGTTTTATATTCCACGTAACAAAAGTTTGCATTGGATTGCATGTAAAAATCCATTTAACTCTACCTCCTAATAAGTTATGTATTAAGGGACACCTACAATTTAATGTGGGTGCCCATTTCCTTAAAATCTGTTTAGAACTGAGTTTAAGAAGTTTGTGTTATTCACAGGTGGAACTTGTGCAACCTTTTCTTCTTTAGTTTCTCCGCTAGGAGTTGTATTTATTGCTGGTTTTTCCTTCTTTTCTATTTCCTTTTCTTTCTTCACATAGTCGGATTGTACTGAGTTTCCAATATCTAACTTCATTGTGTCAAATACTGTTTCACTTACTTGTTTCTCCGCTAGGTAATCTTGTAACCAGTTTATATAGATAGAAGGTCTTTCCTCTAGGTAATATAAATATAATTCATCTATCGCCCTAGTCATAGCAACAAAGAATAATCGTGTTGCATCTTCTTTTAGTTCCAATTTCATCTTTGGAGTATATCGTTTATCTTCGTCTATTCTTCCGAAGTTTGGATATATCTCATCGTCTAAATCCATTATGATAACTCTCTTAAACTCTAATCCCTTTAGTTTATGGAAAGTACTTAAAGTTACCCCTCTCTCTGACACTACATTAGCATCTATTACTCTTGTCTTTTTTGCAAAATCAACTTCAAATTCCTTGTAAGTCATATCTACACTAAAGAACTCTTCCACATATTTTCTATAGAAATCATCTTGTTCAAAGTTTTTATTTAAATATCTTTTGTCGTTCCAAAATGCTTTATCCATTAGTTGTAATAATTTTGGAACGTAATCTTTCATTTTAGCTGTATCCATTATCTGCGAAACTCCAGTTATTGCTTGAAGGAATTGTTGTGTTAATACTTTATTCCCCGCTTCGCCTAGGTCGTATTCACTAAAATGTTTATTCTCTCTATCTTTTACCCACTTATGTGTTTTTATATCCATTCCAACTGCTTTATATACATCTGCTTTTTTCACAAAAGGAAGTATTTTATATAAGTTTAATGCATATTCCCTTCTATAAGAATATTTCAACATATCTAGGATATCCATAACATGCTTAAATAATTCGTGACTGTATGCACTCATTCCGCCTATTGCGTGAAATGGAATGTTATTTTTTGCTAATAAGTCCGCTAGGATACTACAAGATTTCCTGTTTCTAAAACAAATACATGTTTCATCTAGTTCCTCTCTTGGTAGTTCCTTTAACTGTCTTATTATTCTATATATCTGAGATTCATGATTATTATATGGTATCATTTCCATAATACCGCCAGATTTCTTACAATTCATTATTTTATTATATCTTAATGTATTATGTTCTATTACATATTTTGATGCTTCAAATATTTCTTTTCTACATCTTCGATTTGTGGCTAGGTTATATACTTTACCATCTTCAAATATATCTGTGAACTTTAGAATATTATCTAAGTTGGCACCCCTAAAACTGTATATTGATTGGTCTTCATCACCTATACAAAGTAGAGGAACTTTATCCCCTTTTACTAATCTTAATATCTCAAACATTATTCTTGATAAATCTTGCACTTCATCGGCTATAATATAATCATAAGTCTGTTGCATTTCTTTTCTTGCATCTTCATGATTTTGTAATATCTCTAGTAAACTCACTAGCATATCTGTAAAATCAAATTTTCTTCTACGTTCTTTTAATTTATCATATGCGTTGAATATTGATACCGCTAGGTCTTTATCTAAATCTAATGATAAGAACTGTTCAAAGGTATCAATGTCCTCATAATCAGTTAAATTCTCTTTACATATATTATAACATTTTATAATGTCTTTTACCATCTCTGGTTTTGGTGTTACCTTCTTTTGTTTACAAAGCAATTCATAAGCAGACTTAAACATTGATTCTACTTCGTGTTCCGCTAGGAGAGTTCTATCAATATATTTATCATATTTAATAAACTGCTTACTCATCTCTGAACAGAACTTATGGAATGTATAAACTTCAACATATGGATTAACATCAATTTTACCCCTAATTTTTAATCTAGTTGACATTAAGTTTGATTTCTCTTTCATTTGTCCAACGTTATGAACATTGTAAACTAAATACAATACACGACCTTTATTTAAAGGTGTCCCCTTTGTTGTGTTTCTTGTTATCTTTTCAAAGTTAACACTTAAAGAAGAACCTGTTGTTTTACCTGCTCCCGCTGTTGCTATTATTAGTTTTGCTGTGCAACCATCTAGGAGAAAATACAACATTTCTTTTGATAAATCTAGGTCTAGTATTTTTGATACTTTCTTTAGAACCGCTAGGCGTTGTCTTGTATCAAGGTCACTATACTCTACTGGTTCTATTTTGTCCATTATTTCTTTTACTGATAGTTTTCGAACGTCATCTACTTTCATTTAAATCTTACCTCCTAAAAGTGTTTTCAGTTAATCTGATTTTGTCATATTTCGACCTTGTTGTTACTACATTTAATCCTCCAAAACAATCTAATCTAGGTAATATTTCTTCTTCAAAATTTATACCATATAATGGAGAATCATCTCTTCTGAATAATACAGAATTTATGTTATTTAATAGTAACTCGATATATTTTGTTCTGTCAAAATCATTTATTCTTTCCTTATTATTAGATATATAAAGATATCTGAAAACTGTTGTCATTTCTTCCCTATTCATATAAGGAGGTTCAAGATTTTCCACATATTTGTTTAGTTTACCCCTTAAAGCTTTGTTTATAGATTTTACTATTGTCAGTAAATCTATTGATGCATTGTATGGGAACCAATATTTTATTGTGTCTAGTCCCATTTCTACCTTTTTAAACTTCAATACTGGAAGGGGTAGGGCGATTTGTTCGCCTTTTACCGCTAGGTGGATATCATCGTCCGATTTGATGTAAGCTATATAAACAGTTTCATACTTTTTATGCTTTAGAAGTATTGTATTACATGGGTTCAATATTTGCAATGAACCTGAATTATCCTCTTGGAACTTCTTTTTTAGCCTATAATAGAATATGTTTAAATCATTCCTACATCTTCTATCTTCCGCTTTTATTTCATCTAGATTTCCACTTTTTAACCCTGAATATTCCTCGTCAAATGGAATGATTTCGTATGGGCTATCTTCCGAGAAATCTATTTCCTCAATTGTAACTACGTCATCTTCCGCTAGGCGTATACTGTTGAAACCTGTTACATATGCATTTGCCTTTATTCTTTTACTTTCTATGAATAATACTGATGGGCCGAAATCCGTTACCCTAAACATTATTGATGGAAGATGTTGTAAGTATCTTATACGGTCACACAGTAACATACGTTCACTATCATAATATAGTTCTGTTAGTTTTGTTCTATATTCACCGCTAGAGTTGTTGAATATAAATTCTATAGGTGATGCATTATAATAATTACAATGTGCGGCTATTATTGAATATACCTGTGATTCTCTATATGAATACACTACAAGATTTCTATTTTCTGCATGTCTACTTCTTATCATATCTGTTACTTCTTGGAATATTTTTAAAGTGTTCTCTTGATTACCATTAAATGATTTTTCCAACTTCTCTACGTAATCAGTTATGTCTATAAATTCATTAAATCTTCTTGCTTTGTATTCTTCTATTTTTGCTGTTACGACTTTCGCTCTTATTAAATTATTTTGTACATTTGATTTTACGTTTAATATTGTAACCCTATATGGTAAGTTTTTTAATGTCTCCGTTAGGATATTATAATCATTGATGTCCTCTAGGTTATAATCTAGGAATATACCGTTTATGTGATATCCTTCCTCTAGGAATCTTTTATTGAACTTATCAATGTATAAAAGAAGTTCTTGATTATCTAATACTTCTTTAGGTATTATACAAACGTAATCATATGTGTATAATACTTCTTCTGTTTTTGTGTCTAATACACCATATTTCTTCAGGGCATCTAGGTTTACTTTGTTATTTATATATCCCGCTAGGCCATCTACATAAGTAAATGCTTTTTGCTCTGGATTATGTTTTCTTAAATTGTAAATCATCTTTAATGCTATGTTTGCTTCGTCGTTATCTAATATTTCTATTCCTGTGTCTCTCTCAACTATATCTTGAAATTCTTTAAGTTCCATGTTACCCTCCTATTTATCATTTGTTCCGCTAGGTGGGTTAATAATCTATTATACTTACTATGTTTACCTTATTTTCCAGTAAGTCCTTTTCTAGAGTTATTTCCCTATGCGGTATGTCTTTATAGATATCATCTGTCTGGGCTATAAGTATTATTTGGAAATCCTCCTTGATTAACCTCTTTAATAGCCCTGATATCTTAGCTAGGTTCTCTGGTGATGATGCATAAAATGCTTCGTCCATGTAAAGTTTCTTATTGTCTGTACATTCACACATGGCTATACAAGCACTATAACTTACAAGTTGTCTACATAGTTTCCCCTCTGACATTCTTGGTAGCCTTTCCTCACCATTTCTATCAATTAGAGTTAAAGATGCTTTGGCTTTACCATTTTTCTTTTCGTAATTTATTTTACATTGGAATTCCTCATCTGGGAATATTTCCGCTAGGTTCTCTCCTATATACTTTTCAAGGAAATCTATACGTCTTTTCTTATATTCGTTTCCTTCTATTACACCTCTTTCGTATATTATCTTTAAGGTATCCATATAGTCTTCTGCATCTTTTTCCATCTGTACAACTTTATCATAATTTATTTTTATATTGTTAAACTCTTTATTGTTCTGCTCTATAACTCTTAAATCACCTTTTAAAGTCCCTAATTTCCTATTCAATATATTATATGATTTACGTAAATCATAATAATTCATCAGATTTATTCTCCCTTCCAAATATTACATTTAATGTCTCTATCTTGATTACATAGTAATCACGTTTTACCGCTAGGTCTATATAGTCATCATAATTTAATGCATTAAACACACCCCTTACCACGTCGCTTGGTATTTTTATTTTAGGATATGTTGGTTTCTTTTCTTCCGCTAGGGTAAGTCCTAAGTCATTATCATCAAAGTTGGAAAAGAATGATTCTGCATCGAAATCAAGTTTAGCCGTTTTTTGTTCAGCCAACTCTTTATAGTTTTTTAGTTTCTTCACCTCTATTGGAGTTGCGAATACCTTGTTTCTTCCCGCTAGGAATTCTAATCTACCTTCATTTAAATCTAGATATAAATCACCCTCATTTACTTTTAATTTCTTAGTTATAACACTTAGGTTATTACATCTAAATTTTACTCTTAAAAGTGGCTTCGTTCTTTTGTTGAATTCTGCTATGTTGTCTGAACCACTAAATTGAGATACGTGAACTTGTCTTGTTATGGCTATACATAAATTCTCACTTCTATACACTACATAATTTTTTACTGCATATGCCTTTCCTGACACGTTTCTTATTAAGTTCAAATATTTATGATTTGCAGTAAAATCTGGGTTTTCTATTTGTTTATATATTACTAAATTCTTATTATTATTTATTGACATATAATTGTTATCTGAACTTACTGATAACCCAATATATCTTGCTATCCTCAATATATCCCCTGCTGGAACTAAGTTTATTTTTGGATAATCAGTACAATTATGAAATAGCTCTAAGTAATCAACATACTTTGATAACAAGTCTTCTTGGAAAGGCAGGGATAAACTATAATTTACTTCATTCTTATTCCCATAGAATTCTATTGTTACTTTATCATGGTCGACTAGGAATGTGATTACTCCTTCACATAGAACCGCTAGGAAATCCTTCTTATCGATTCTTAGTATTACGAACTCCGTATCACCTATCCCACTACGACTGATTATATCGTACTTTAATTGCAAGTAGATTTCATTATTCTTATACACAAAGTTTAACTCATCACGTGTTAATAATAAGGTCATCATATCATCGTCTATTTGATTTGCTAATGACCTTAATGTTTCACACTTATCTATTTTTATACTAAATGTCTTCATCAGCTAGGTATTGAGTCATTATCTTTCTATATGTTAATGAAGACTCTTCTATAGTCTTTTTGATTTGTGATAAGTAATCTTTATCTTTGTTTAATCTACTTGCATCTATGTGTCTAATGAACGATATATCTATACCGTATTTCTGTAATTCTTCTATATCAGCATCGCTTATGTTATTGTTTATCTTTTCAATTCTACTTGAAAACTTGTTTATTATCTCTTTATTCTTCTTTTGTAAATAACTTACTCTACCTAATTCTGTTGTTATATCCTGAAATGACATTATATTTTTATCATTTGTTTCCATTTTATTATACCTCCATTTACATCCATTTTAAATATTCTACGTTATTTCTAATATCTATTTCCGCTAGGGTAATCCCTCTAGTCAGTAGTTCATTAAAGGAACTTAGCAATTTTGGGTCGTCTGCAAACAGTTCCCTCATATTATTAATTGGGTCGTCCCCAGTTGATGTGTATGTGTTGTAGCTTTTTATTACTTTTCTCTTCTCATATTTTATTTTGTCGTTCTCTACTAATTTTTCATTTACACATTCTCCTCTAGGTGGTAAATCAAAGAAATTGTCTTCGACCCTTTCGAACTCTCCGTCAGTTACTATTACTGCGGGTATACTTCTGGTTAGGAAATTATCGTTTACTTCTGAATGATTTGAACGACCTAAAGAACCAAGATATTGAAGTATTGTTTCTTCGCCTGTTATATCATCTATATAATCCCATTTACCAAATACCTTATGCATATGACCAAAGAAACAGTATTTATACCCATGTAATATATAACTATTATCTTCTATATAAGTTGGATTTACTTCGAATATATCCATATCCTTATTTAATTCCATTGAATTTATTATTGATTTTGATATAATATCTTTATGGAATAATCCTATATTATATTTACCTTCTATTGGTGCTGACACTCCGTCTCTTATGTTGTGGTTAAAGTGGAACAATACGTTACCGTCCGCTAGGGTATCCACAACATTTATAATTTGCATTAATCCTTTTGGTTTCCAGCTCTTATTTAATTTTGAAGTCACGCTAGGAGCATCTATTTTATTCATTAAAGTCCAAAATGGATTATCTATATAATAAGTTATTTCATGGTTTCCCACTACGGAATAGATTTTATCAACCATTGAATCTAATCTTATCATTGTATTATTATATAGAATTGCCTTATCTTGACTTTTAAATGACACGTCTATAATGTCTCCTAGAAATATTAAATTTACATTATAATCGTATGAATATTTCTCTATTAATTCTTCTATTTTATTAAATACAAAGTCCACTTCACTTAAATAGTTTATTCTATTTCTTTTATTCTTATATGTTGCATGAACATCTGTTATTATTAAATACGCATTCTTAGACATTGTTTGTACCCCCTTCCACTATAGGCTTACATAGATTGTCCTTATAAGATACTTTGCCATATATTGGACATTCATATTCACCTTCTGAAAGTTTTAGTTCCTCTAGGCGATGTTCTTCCTTCTTTAATTTACTATATCTTATTCTTGCATTTAAATAATCAACCATTTCTGTTCTTAATTCTTCAAGTTCCGCTAGGGGATTGATTAGTTTCGCTAGAGTAGAATAATTACTTGGTTTTACCTCTTCATTTAATGTGTAAAGTTCTATTAAACTCTCTGAATTTCTTAGTAATACTTCAGATAAAGTTTCCTCTATTAAATCTAATTCCATCTTAGAATCATTTAATTCACTAAACACTTCGTGAAACTTTAGTAATGTCTCAGGAACTTTTATTTCCTCTACTTCACTTGATAATTTATAAAGTTCATTTAGTTCCGCTAGGTGTGGTATTTCATTGATATATTTATATGATATTCCTTCTAGCTCTTCAGTTAAACCGAATACTTCACTTGCCTTTAAACATGTTTCCACAGGAACTTGCATCGCTTTGGTTGGGCTTATATTTTCTATTGACTCACCTAATGATAATAGCATATCAAATATAGGTAGAGCCATTTCACCAAAGTTTATTTTATTCTCCATTTCTGTTGTATCAACATATTCTAACTTTTCTATTTTGTATTCTAAAACACGCTTCTTTTCCCTTATGTCCCTTAAATGATAAAACATTTCGCCTTGTTTTTCTTTGGCTAACTCAACTACCCTATTTAATTCTTGATGCTCCGATAGGATTGTTAATAGTTCATAGTTATAGTTGTGGTCTGAACTTACTAAGAATAACGGACGTTCGTCGTCTATTAAATTTACTATGAAATTACTTGTTTCGCCTGCTAGGATTGATAAGTTATTGATTAGCACTTGTGGTATATCACGTCCATTCGATTTGATTGGCTCTTCATTTATATTGTTTGAATAAAAATATAATACCTGATTTGGATATACCCTTACAACCACTACACTAAAGTCGTCAAACATATAATATACCGCTGCAAACTCTTCACCATGTCTTATTAATGAACGTAGTTCTTGTTTATTTAGTTTCCCTAATGACGCTGATAACATTTTCATTATAACACTTTTACCAACGTTGTTTGGTGCTTTTATACAGTTTATATGTGGACTGAATTTTATAACCCCACTATCTTCTGCCCATGATTGACAATTCTTTAACTGCATTTGAACAAGTTTAGCCATGTTTTCTCAACCCCAATCTTTCTCTTTTACTTGGTACATGTTCTTTTGTTTTATTCTCTTCATTTTTTATTTGCTTTAATGCTTTATCTATTTCCGCTAGGGGAATGAATAGAGAGTCGTTTATTGATATTAAATACTCTTCATTTACAATTCTTACATTTAATCGTTCCCCTTCATCTAGGGTTACTTTGTATTCCCTAAACTTTGTGTCTATTTTATTTATCATTGAACCTATCACACTCAAGTCAGGAACCAACTGTTTAATTTTATTTAAATCACTTATTACGGAACATTTTTCTGTGTCGAATAATATTAGTTCTCCGTTGGCTTGGTCTGCTGATAATACTAAGTTATCTGCTACTAATATGTTTATTATTGAGTCCGCTAGGGAATAATATAATCCTTCGTAAACCCTATCAAAATGTTTTAGTTCCGCTAGGTAATCCACATGACCGAACATTTTTACCGCTAGGTCTGTATATTCATTAATTGAGTCCTTTAAAAACCTAAATAAATCTAGATTAATCTTGTCCCCCATTTTTATATAGTCTTTACTTAATTCTATAATACCTCCGCTAGGAGTTGTTAGTTCTATCTTATTACACTTCATTTTTATACCTCCTTAAAACAATATAGTGAAGGAAATGAATCCCCCACTATATGTTATATTATTTATTTATATTGTTTTTATCTTTTATTTATTATATATCTAATTCAACATCATCCTCTATGTCGTCGAAGTCCTCGTCGAAGTCCTCTTCCATTACGGCTTCTTTTGCAAGTTCTGCACCATCTTTTAATGATTGTTCTTCATCTAGGTTTCCTTCAACATTCATATCCATATCGTTTCTTATGAATATTTCATTTATTTCTTCTGGGAATATCATTCCTAATACTTCTTCATTTCTTTCAACAACTCTCTTAGTTAAGAACTCATCATCTGGTTTTAAGTAGTTTGGATGTGATAATGCTTCAACCATTATTGTTTCTAAGTCAGATGAATATTTAGACATATATGTTGATGCTATTGCTATTTTTTCTAAATGAGTTTCTGGTACATACACTTCATTTAGAGCATTATTTATTTTAGGGAATATATCTTCGTTTTTGAATTCACTTTGTAATACGTCATATGTTGTAGATTGATATAATTTTAATGAATCTTTTTCATTACCACAGTTTAAATCCATTACCATGAAGTTAGGAGCTGTGTCGAATTTTTCATATCTTTTACTTCTAACTTTGTCTAGTCCGTTAGATACTGATTGGTTAAGTTTAACATATCTCATGTAACTTAATAATGTTTTTGCATCCCATTCTTCATTAGCTAGGTTTTTATCTAAATTACCTAAATCATCTAACGGTAATTCTAAGCATAACATATAGTTAACTGGAGCTATTGAAGTTATACTTGAACGTTTTGTATTTACTTGAGATTTGAAGGCATTTAATTGTTCTTCGTTCATTTGAACTTGTTTATTACGAACTTTTTCTTCCATATCTCTTTTTTCTTCATATCCTAAATCATTTAATAATTTAGCTAATTTTGCAACAAGTGGTTCACCATGTATGAATTCTCCGTTTTCATTTGTGTAACCTATTGTTTCACCAGTTGTTGGGTCTATTTTTACATCTACTGAATAGTTTTTAGCAAATTGTTGTCCTGTTACATTTCTCATTGAACATCTGAATGCATATACTGAATAAACGATTGGTGTTCTAAACTTTTTGAATATTCTCATTGACATTTCGTTTATTTCATTTGGGTCGTCTATTACCCATTCATCTGGTTCCATACCACTTCTTCTGCATAACATTTCTTTAGTTGCAGGAACTTCTTTAGCTAATGCTTGGTATAATCTTATTGCATTTTCACAAGATAACTCTGGTCTGAATTTGTTTGAGTTATTGAATACTTTATCGCTACCATCTCTTGGGTCGAATGGTAAAGCTAACTCTGTTAATATAGCTATTCTTGATTGTTTCTTTGTTTCGTTTTTAAGACGTGATATCCTTTGCACGTTTCTTGATTGTTTCTTTTCATCTCTAAATTCAGATGTTACTGAAATTGAGCCTGATTTTAACTCCTCTAAAAGTTGTTCTACTGTACTCATAAAAGTACCTCCTTATTTGTTCTATTTTTCTTATATATTAATTTTATTTATAAGCAAGTTAAATGCCCCCAAAGGGTTAGGGTAACAGGGTGGGGGCTTATGTATACTGGAACTTACATTTATTCATATTTATATTTTTATTTAATCTGTAGTTTAAATCACCCTAGGTGGTGCCTATTTTCCTTACGGATTACTATGTCTATTGGAACTTCACATTGTAAATTCTCATTAAACTCCGCTAGGAAAGTATCCCTGTACTCTGATTTTAATAAGTCATCTATATCTTTAAACTTATTGAATTTAATTAGTCTACCGCTAGGGATAGCCTGTTTGAACCAACGAGCTAATTTTAGTCCCGCTGAATCATTATCTACCGCTAGGTAAACCTTATCTATTAATTTTAATATAGCTATTTGCTCCTCTGATAAATAAGATGATAATAATGCACATGCATTTATACCATTTTCCACTAATGATATTGTATCAAAGTTACCATCTGTTAGGACAATATAACCATCTTTTATTCCTTTTTTAAGAATTCCCTTTAATGTAAACATATGATATCTTTTATCTAATACCCTACTTGAAGACACCTTATATGCTTCAGCTTCATAATCGCCCTCATGATTTCTTGCCTTATTTACTGGTTGAAATCCCGCTAGGCCTACTATGTTATCGACTATATCGTATATAGGAAATATTAGATAATTATTCCATTTACATTTGCCACTATAATAGCAGTCAAAGTCTGCGTCCCTTATTTCCTTCCCAAAGAATTTTACCATGTATTCATTGTTTGGAATAAATACGCAATTATCAAATAGTATGTCTGGTTTCATATCTCTTACTCTTGTTGCTATTGTTGTCAAGAAATTTACTTGAGAACCTCTGTCCTCTTCCCATATTCTTCTGAACCCTTCTTCTAAGAGTTTTGAATTCATAATCGTGTCCCCTCCTAAAAGTATTGGTGCTAGATATAGGGAGTTTACCTAGCACCCAGTTTTGTAGATTGACATTCTTAGACAATCAGTAATCATATTTTCTAACTATCTTATGGACAATATAATATATTCGACCATTATATTATAATGTAGGTTCAGGCACTAAGTCCACATATATTTTTTCCGCTAGGTTTGGATTGTTTTCATTTTTACCCTTTATATTTTTAATGATAAACCTATTAAAATTAGATTTAGAACCTGCTAAACTTATAATCCCTATTGGATTTTTATCGTCGTCAAATATTAAAATAAAGTTTAAATCATTGTATGATACAATAGAAAATTTAATTATGTTATTTAGTAGTAATATTTTCTCTAAAGCATCTTTATCATCTTCAGATATTGTTGATTCCAAGTTTTTCACATATATCTTTTTTAATTTACATTTTGTCAATAATTCATAAGTTAACTTTGAAAGTAATTTATTTGTTTCTATTATTGACATACTATCCATAAATTCCACTATTGAGGCATACACTGTTTCTATTTTTTCATCATTTTCATCACCGACTATGTCGTCAATACCTATGTCCGCTAGGTTATTCTCTAAGTACTTTTCAGTGTGCAACATTAACTCATTATATCTTCTTTTAGAGTAACTACATACTGTTGTAAATACCCTGAATATTGGATTAATGAACATTCCACCTTTTTCTCTATCAAATATCGCTTCACCATCTCTACCTGGGTATACTCCTGTTATACACATTGTATCTAATTCGTATTTGTAGAACATCATAATCTGTAGAGTTGTCATACAAAGTGCTATAGTTACAGAATCTATTGAGTATTTATCTAAATCCACCGCTAGGTTTGTTGACATGATATCCATATTTTGTAAATATAGTGCTAGATTTGAATGAATAAAATCTTCCACATCTAAATCTTTTGATTCATCTTTAAACAACTTCATTACCCTATTATTTGTATAGTCATTATCATTTAAACATAACTCATTCATTATACTTTTTACTCTATTTAATCCCTTTGTTTTGGGTATTATTTCTAAGTTATACAAGAGATTATCCTCATTAAACCTCCTTATACTTTTCCTATAATTTCTTATCAATTTTTTATATTCATTGTCTTTCACTTTATTCTTTGATTTCTTCATATGTTTCACCCCTTCGTTTATTTTAATAATCGTTTTACTTCTTTCATATCTAGGTATTTACTAGAAGGCACATTTTCCTCTAATTGTTTTGCTGTTTCTTTGGCTTTAGAATCGTTGCCTTCCGCTAGGTATAGTTTTAATAATCTATAATAAGATGCATCGTAATGTAAATCATCTTTATTATATTTTTCTATGTACTGTTTTAAATAGCTTATAGCTGAGTCTGTGTCATCTAATTCTTCAGATAATACAGCTAGGTTGTATAATGAATTCTCTAGGTAACTGTTTATTGTACCATACTCAAGAATTAACTTATAGTATTCTATTGCTTTATCATATTCTTCGTTTTGCCTACATTCAGATGCTTGAGTGTATAATAACTCTTGTCTACCTTCTTCCATAGGCTCAGATTTTTCACTCCCCATTTTCTCTGATTTTACAGATGTTATACTGTTTACGGATTGTCCGCTAGGTTTTAATAGATTATATATGTAAACACCACTAGATGATAATGTTAGAACTATTAACCCTCCAGCTATTATCTTTTTGTATACCTTCATCTTTTTAATTTCGGTTTTCTTTTCTTCCACCTTTTGTGGTGCTTCTTCTTTTTGTTCTTTTCGCTTCTTTTCTATATTAAAGTATTTGTAATCTGCGTTTATTTCACTTAATTCATTCATGATTTCTTTTGCTTTTTCTTCATCGTTTAGCATATTATAAACCTTATATAGGAATTTGTATGACCACGTTAAATAAGGTTCTTTTTCTATGATTGTATTTAAGAACTTAATTACATCTTCATAATTTTCATCTTGGTAAAATAATAGTATATGATTTATTGTGTTTAATAAATCCTTGTATTCTGGAGTTATCATTAATTCCATATAATCATTTGCCATTATATTTTGGTTTATACATAAATTTTCATAGAATGTATTTGATGCCACTTTAAAATTACAGGCTAATAAATTAAGCATGCCCGCTAGGTTTAATATGTCTGAATCTTTTGGGTTTAAGTTCTTTGCTTCGTCTATTACCCTTAATGCACTTGTGTAAAATCCCTTAGAAGATAAGTCTAATGCATTATTATATTTGTTGTATGACTCCATCATTATACTCTTAGACAACTCTGCACCACTTGTGAAACTTTGTTCGATTTCTTTATTTAATGAATGCATTGTCTTATCCATTGCATTTGCTGTTATTATTGTTTGTTGTCTTGCTTTTTCGTTGTCGTCTTCAAAGTATACTTCATTTAATTGGAAATACAAATAATCATCTGTTGTTCTATCTATTTCTGATACTGAATCTGTGTCCTTAACTGGAAGTAATTCTAAATCGTGTATTATCTTTTCCCCTATCACTTATGTTGTCCTCCCTATATAAATATAACTTGTGGCTTTGCCTTTCTTTGTAAATTAAATGTGTTTATAGCATATTGTATTTGTAATGGTATATTCTTTAGTATGTAGATACAATATCTATCTTGAGCCGCTAGGATATTCAATATTACTTGCTTATTTATATTTACCTCTTTATATTTCTCTAAACTTGTTATGTTTGTTTCCATATTAAAGTATATTAAGTTATCCTGTATTTCCTTATCCTCCGTTAGGGTGAAGTAGGTATGAATAAATTTATCTGTTGGTGCATAAAATATATTCTTTATACATGACTGTAACATTGTTATTTCCATTATATTATCTATCTTTGATAGCATTGAAGTTTTATTATCTATGAACATATTCTTTCTCTTTATTATATGCTCTTTCCCTATTTTTATTGTTTCCTTCTTTATTAAATTCTTCCTTATTTTTAAAGTATAATCTATTTGTGTGCCATCTTCCTTTATATATGTTAACTTCAAATCTATACTCTCTGTTTCTATCTTTTGTGATTTTGCTAAACCATTTAATAGATTTAAAGTGTCTATTATTTTCTGTTGTGTCTCCTTATCATACTTTGGTAAGTCCGCTAGGTGTGTTTCCATTTCCTTTGTTTTTATTAAATCTATCATAATTATCTCCTCCATTTTCATTAAAATAGGGGGTGATTTACACCCCCTGTCCCCTTATTAATTATACATTTAATTTCTTAGTAAGTCCGCTAGGAGTGTACTCTGCAGATATTTTACTTAATCTTTTATCTATTTCATCTCTTAATTCTGGTTTTATAAAGTGTATCTCAACTGTTGGTGTTTCTGAGTTTACATCATCTGAGCACCATGTTGTCCCGAATTTTATTGATACGTAGTCAGCTAGGTCTTCTAGGTTGTTCTCTATTTCCTTCTTTAAACCTTCTGGAAACTCTCCTAATTTTGTTGAACCACTTAATATATAATCAGCCATTCCATTATCTTGATAGTGGTGCATGCGTTCAAATATTCTTGCCTTTACCTCTTTGTCATCTGCATATATTTTGAATAATAAATCATCTAGGATTGATTTATTTTCCTTTGTATATTCAAAATTCTTTAATTCACAAACTAAACCAAAATCATTTGTATAATCATGTTCAGTTACCAAAGGTGTTATATCTTCATACACCCTTGCAAATAGTAGAGTCCCAAATATTGCATCTCTTCTATATGATAAATCATTTCCTTCTTTACCTTCTAATAAATTTAATACATAGTCTACTACAGGACTATTCAGCTTTTTTAAAGTTTCGTTTGTTTTGTATATTTTCATTCCTCAATTCCCCTTTATAATTTAATTTAAAGTTTCTATACATTAGTTCGTTATAATGTCCCATGTCCGCTAGGAGTAATTCACCTTTGTTTAGTTTTGATTTTATTAACGGACTTTCTAATGCTATGTCAATTACTTTATCCCACTTTTCATTATTATTTTCAAGTAATAAGCGGGCTAGGTATATAATGTCACATATATTAAAATCATATTCGTATAGTAAATCAGATAGTATGCAACAAAACGTATATAAATTATCTTTAAATGTTGAATCACATAACTTTGCTATATAAATTTCGTTAACATTATTTAAAGATGTTATTAGTTCTTCGCTGATAATACCAATATACACATCTTCTCTTCTTATGAAATTTTTAAAATTATAAGTAAAGCAAAAATATCTAGTTAAAGTGTCTTTTATTATATTCTTGTCCTTATAAAGTACATAATCTACTAAGAAATCATCTTTTAGTATTGCTTTTAAAACGTCCACTCCACACATGAAATTTTGGAATTCCGCTAGGTGGGAGTGATGTTTATGTTTCACGTATTCTATTACATCTTTTATTATTATATCTTTAGTATTTTGGTGTGACTTATTGTATTTATATAATTTAGTTCCAAACATCTTACTATAACCTCCTAGTTTAACATATTATTCTATGTATTAATATATGTCCGCTAGGTTAGTATGTAGTTAGACCTTTCATAGACAAATAGGGAGAATTCCTATTGAACTCTCCCTTTTACTATCAGTTATTATAAATTAATTCTAATAATAAATCACTATCGTCTTCTAAATTATCCTTTACAATATCTATCATTTCTTTTTTACGTTTCTTTTCTAATTTCTTTTGTACTAAATTTGATTGTTCATCATCTAATATTTTTACTCCATTATACTGATGATAAGTGTAATTTAATGGATTAGTTAATGTATTGTTTTTAAATATTTCTAAATGTAGATGAGAGCCTGTCGATGCACCCGTATTCCCCACGTTTGCTATAACTTGCCCTTTAGAAATACTTTGACCTATTTTAACCTTTGTTGAATTTTCCTTTAGATGTTGGTATAAAACTTTTGTGTTGCCATTTTTCACTATTATATAATAACCCCTTGCTGATTGGAAACCTGTATAAATCACAGTACCAGCATTTATACTATGTACTTCTGTACCAAGTGGGGCGGCAATGTCGATTCCGTTGTGGTGGATTACCCTTTTAGATATAGGGTGAACTCTGTTACCATAGAATGATGATACATGATATATATCATTCAGAGGCCACTGGAAACTTGAAGCCTTTTTATCGAAATTTATATAAGTCGATGCTTCTAATTTTTTAGAGCCCGCTAGGGTTGTTCCTATGACTACTATAGATATTGCTAGTATAACTAGTCTATTCCACTTTCCCATTTTTCCCTCCTATAATTTATTCCTATTATGAATATAAATAGGATTAAACTTGCTATAAAATATACACCTAAAAGAAATGTAAAAATACGTGAAACATTATTGTAATATATAGACACACCGTTTGTTGTTGCTATTGCTACCGCTAGGACTATACCAAGTTTTTCCGCTAGGGGTGCTATGTAGTCAACGTTGTAATAAGTTAATAGATAAATTATACAATAACTTATCGCCGAAACCATAGGAACTTTCATTAATAAACCTGTATTGTCTTTGTAATATCCCACAGTTGCCAACATTACAATCATACATACAATATAGATAAATATTAATAGTTTTCCCATGTATTTATCTTGCTTAGTTGTGTCTAAATTTAGAATACATGAAGTCAGGATTATAATTAATGTAAATATATAGATGCTATACATTTTTATGTCTATTCCTATAGATTAAAACACAACTTATCATTAAGTATAAGCATAATAAAAATAAGAATAATGCAAATACATATAATTTTATTGTCGTTGTATAGAATATTGACATCATGTATACACACAATCCTGACATAATTATAAAGAATATTTCTGATAGTATTAAAATAAATAAACTCATTATATACCTCCTTTATATTTAAATTCAAGTACTAAAATACCTGCAATCAATACAAAGAACATTAAACTTAAGATTACATAGAATAAATAGAAATTATTTATTATCTCCTTTATCCTTTTACCAAAGTTAAATGTTATTAATGCAAGTATTACTACTGATATTACTGCAGTTACTACCGCTAGGAGGGTTATAAATAGTGATTTATTTTCTAATATATACCCTATCATTTTCTACCCCCTATTATAACCATGTGAACCCATTTAATAACATTGCACTTAATACAACTAAGTATGCTATGATTTGGAATAACATTACGAACACTGGTAATAATTTTATATCCTCATCATATGCACCTGATATTAATGTGTAGCAGTTTAAAAGGTTACACATAAATAGATATAAAGTTATACAAAATACCATCATGTTAGGTGAATTTATACTTCTAGAATACGCCAATCCAGCTTGTTGCATATCTATTAATGACATTTTGTATAAATTATACCCTTGAGTTCCTATTATTATATTTGTAGCTATTATAATTATTAGCTTATACAATGGAACACGCCTTATATTTACTTTATTTGTAGTGTTTGGTTTTAATAACATTAATAATAGAGTTGTTATTCCTATTACACCCGCTAGGATTACTAAAAACTTTCTGCTATATGGTATTGCAAAGTACATTGCTTATCATCTCCCTTATCAATTCATTTAATTCCTTAACAGGGGCACCATGCCTGTATTGCAATTCTATATAATAGTATAACATTTTTATCCATTTATTTGGTATAACGTAATCAGAATCTATTATTAATACTATATTATTATTTATTGCTCTTGTTTCTGTGACGTTCGTCTTGAAGTCGACTGTATGTATAAATTTATTTAAACCGTTATCCCCTTTGTTCACTATTGCTATATTTCTTTTCATATATTATTTTACTTCCTTATACAAATCATTCACCATTGATTTATATCTTAAGAATTGTTTAAATTCTTCTCTTTTAATGCAATTTAAACCTTTTCTTTTCTTCATTTCTCTTATATCTTCCGCTAGGATAACGTCGTTTATATCTAAGTAGTGAGATGTTCCGCTAGGAGTTTGTCTTAATAGTGTTAATGCCTCTAGTGAAAGGTCTTTTAGGTTATTATCATTTGACATTACTATTATCATTCCTAGTGTTTTCTCTATTTTAGAGTATTCACTCATATTATTGTTTATAATTGTATCATTCATATATGCATCTCTGAATACATGTTTATACCCTATTATTGGTTTTACTCTTGATATTGGAATACCATCTTTTAACCACTTGATTAAATATTTTAATGAATATTCATTCTCTATTGTACTGTCACCAAATAATAAGCACCATGTTAATTCATCTTCATTATACGCATATTCATATTCCCATTTCCCATACGGAGCTAATATAACATTACAACATGTGCAATGAGCTATTTTATCTCCATGTTTCTTTATAGTTAAACTGCCACATACTGGGCATCTTTCTACCATAATTTCTACCCCCTCAGGTAAATATCTATCTGATTTATTTATAATATTTAACAAATCTTTAGCCTGTTTATTATGAGATTTTCTTAAAGAAACTGTAACTTCTTTATAATCTCTTATACTATTAAATTTTATATCCTCTTTTAGTAGTTCATCTAATTTACCTAATAATTCTAAACCACTTAATCTTACTAATTCTTCAACTTTAATTGTTTTCATAAAAAAATTCCCCCTAAATATTAATATTGATATTTAATAATTTAGGGAGAAGTTATAATGTTTGTAAATTAGTCTAGGTTGGTATTGTCAATAGCAACTGTATAGTATGAAATTCCGTTTATTCTTAACATGAATTCATAAACCGCTAGGTCTCCAATATCAATCCTGTTTTTAGAGTTTAATTTTACTTTCTCCTGATAATCCCCTATTTCTATTGTCCCTGATAATTTTCCTCTTCTCTTTAGATATGTATTGTCTATAACTAATAAAGGTAATTTACATTTTCCTTCACTATATAATTTCTTACAAATCATTAAAGCTTGTTTATATATAAGATGTTCATTCATTTTACGACTAAACTTATTTATAGTTTCTGCTGTTAATGATGTTATCATAACGGCATGTTCGTCAGCTAGGTTATATACTTTTGGTTTCCCTTTCTCAAATAATGCACAATCACCTAATAGACCAGTTGCATTAAATATTTCATCTAGATGTTTAGGGTTCTTTTGTTTGAACTCTTTTAACTTCTTATATATTGATATCTCTTCAGAGAAATTATCTGATACAGTTACATTTCTTTCGTTAACTAACTGACGTTCTTTACATGCTTCAATTAGGTTATCGAAGTTATCAACTATAAATCCGCTAGGAGCTGTTATTATTGAGTTTAAACCATTTAATAATTTAGTTATTCTTGCATATTCCTCTAGTTCCTCTTTGCTGTACGTGTCTGCTTCTTCTTTCATGCAGTTTATTATATAATATATTTTATTATCTTTACCTGTTGATTGAGTTATATAATTTATGAACTCTTCCCTAGTTGATTTATTTGATTCTTTAAATCTTTCCTCTAGGTGGTCATACATATTTAATACTTTACTTAAGTTTGTTCCTTTTCTTATCATACCATTTTCCTTTCGTCTAATTACATTTTTGTATTGTACCTTCTGTTAAATCTAGCTTATACCATTGTCCGCTTATTTTAACTTTGTTATACATATGTGTTAAATCCTTACTTAAAATCAATTCATTTTCCATATTACCTATATCGAAATAATCTTTAGCCATTAATGATTTTGCTTGACAGTTTCCACCATAAAGACCCATTAATTGTGGGTCGTGTTGGTCTTCATTATAACTAAAATTATTTATATAGTTACAGATTGCATTTAACTTAACTTCATCTGAATCTGAATCCTTAAATAAATCCTCATACTCTTTTAAACCTTTATATCTATTTACATACACCAAATGAAACTTACTGCAATTCAATACCTTGTAGCTTAGAATGTTTTCATAACCTTTGTCCGCTAGGTAGGTGTCTATATTACCTGTACAAATATAAACTTTACCATGAAGACATATTCCTGTTATTATTAAAGCAGTTAGGATAAATACCATTATTACTTTCTTTAATGATATTTTATTTGATAACCAAAACCATTGCTTAATGATGAAGGTTTTTAACGTATTCCAAGTGTTTTTGTTTTCTTGCATTTTTATCCTTTGCTATCATATTTACTGCTTTTCTTACTCTATCCATGTTCCAACATGTTGGTTTATCTAAATAGAGTTCTAATAACTTTGTTATGTTTTCATAAGTTAATAATGGCATCTTCATTCTCCACTCTTTCGTTCTTTCATCTTTTATTGAACCTAATGAATAATTAAAATATCCTATTTGAAGTGGAGCTATATTTGCAGTTGTTTCATTTTTATATCTATAAGTACTTAGATTTGATATTAATACTTTATAATGTTTTTTGTGTTGAGCATATACGTCAAAAGATTTCTTTCCTTTTCTTTTTATGGTACACTTGTCCGCTAGGATTTTATCACCACCATAACATTTACATTCTATTGTTAGTATTTTATATGGAGTGAATAAAGTTAAGTCTAATTCAGTCATGTATGGACTTGTTGATTTAGCGTATGGGTCTTTTAAAATTAAACCCTTTTCATAAAACCATTTGCCCTTTAGATTGTGTTTCAATATGAAATCTACTATTATACATTCTAGTAATGATTCACATACTTCACCATGTATCTGGGCTAGGAAGTTCTTATCACTCTTATGTGTGTTACTCACTAGGAGAGCATGGCAAAGCTTTTCTGTTTGTTCTATGCTCCCCGTTTGTTTGTAGAAATCCCTTATTTTCCTATTCAATCCTTCTGAGTATTTCCCCATTATTCTTCCCTCTCTAAACCTTCAAAGATGTTTACACTTTCAATTCCTTTCATATGTTCGTCCATTTTTAAACATATATAATCAGGTTGCACAGAATCATCGTATCTCTTATCTATTGAATACTTTAATTTAGCCGCTAGGGCATGTGCTATTTCAAGATTTTGGTCGAACCTTCTTATATATCGAACCAAATGCTGTTTGTAATTCATCTTTGTATCGAACTTATTATTATAGACTAATACGCCATCATACCCCATGTCCGTTATTTTTTGTTCAAGTAAACATATCCTTTTTTGTAACTCATCAAATAGGTTTGCATTGTCGTTTACTTTTAAGAAACTTACTTGGTTTAATTCTGGCATATAAAGTGCTAAACCGATACCATCGGTTTTATTAAATTTTTCGAATCCTACATAGAATTTAAATACTGGTTTTAATGGGTAGTAATTAGAACTAGATATTCCGCTAGGTTTGAATGTGTCGAGCTTATCCATGTTTGACTCACATATTCTATTATAACGTTCTTGCTCATTTACACTTACTTGTTTATAATTGTAACCAAATTCAAATTCCATATTTAAAGGATACCAATCATCTACTAAAATTTCTGAAGTGTTTTTTAACACCCAAGCATCTTTCATTACTTCTTCTTTCATTAAGAATAGTATTTCATCATGTCGAACCATGTAAACACTTATATCATCTTCTGTATAACCTAATGCTCTAAATTTGTTTATTAAATAGTTGACGACTAGAATAACAACTAAAGATGTACCAGACTGTACAGGAGTGTTTAGTGCTTTGTCCTTTGGACTACTGTATGGGTTCCTTGATGGTAGCATTACTTGTGGTAACCCAAAGTATGACTCTAGTGTTAACGGTCTATCTAGTAATAAATTATCCTCTATCCTTTTTACATACTCTTGGTACTTTGGACAGTTATCTAGGAACTTCTGTAATTTGTGCATAAAATGTGACCCTTCTTCTGTCATTTGTTCTTTCTTACCATATATCCCTGATAACACATAAGTCTTATAAAGATTTCTTTCCGCTAGGAACTTCTCTTTATCGAATATTTCATTGTTTTCCAACGCTAACAAATGGGCTATTCCCATATACATATCGTCGTGCTGTGCAACAACTTCGAAATTCTTTTCTGTTCTTAATAGCGTATTGTATGCTATTCTTAAATCTGATTGGGAGAAGTCTCCCCAAGCTAGGATATATCCTTTAGGTGCTGATATTATTTTTGAATACTCTTTATTTATAGTAATAACATCATGGTCTTTATAATTATATCTAAAGTTTTGTTGTTGGTTTACTGTATAATGTAGACGACCTAAAGGATTTCCGTCATTATCTTCATCCGCTAGGTACTCCAATTTATTTAATATACCTACCGATGATTCGTTTTTCTTTTTTAATTTACTGAACTTAAAATAAGGCTCAAGGAATTCTCTCGCTAATCCACAATCATAAACCTTTTGTAATTTGGCTGCTGTTAGCGAGAATGTGTCATTTGTTTTACCCTTTAAAAGTCCGTAATGAACACCCATATAATCCACTAAGAAATTATATTTACTTTCCCTATGTTTTGAATCTCCGTATCTTCCCAATGAATTTGCCCTCATAACACGGTTACATAGACCATATAGAGAACTCTCTACTAATCTGTCGACCGCTAGGTTATCATTGAGAATCTTTGGATTGATGAATACAAATCCATTTCTTCTTATATTATTTTCATATTCATCAAAATCAATTTCATCATTTCTTGTCAAATTAATCATATGACTAACCTCCTACTTTTACATCTAGCTTATATTTAACTATTTGTTTTCCTAGTTCTTTTGCTATCCTTTCTTGTTCCTCTAGGAATCCCGCATAAGATAATTTTCTATACATATCCCATACATATAAGATTTCATATTCTCCAAATAATGTATGCATATGATTTAGATTACTACCCCTTACTATATATTCCTCTTCTGTTTCTTCTATAATAAATACTTTACCAGATAAGTAGGTACAATACTCTTTCTTACCATCGTGAGATATTGTAAAATGTGCTAATTTATCCATGTTATTGAATAATGTTATATACATTTGTGCTGGATATTGAATCCATTTTTTACTTTCTTCGAATACACCCCCGTCTTTTTTGAATTTCCTCTCTAGCATAAATATTGGTTTAAAGTTTTCGTCCGCTAGGAACATGTGGTCAATGTCTGTTACTTTCATCATTAAGAAATCCTCGGTATCTGTGCCTACACGTAATGTTATTACTTCATTATCTATTTCAAATGAATAATAACTCCCTGTTTCTAACCCTTCAACCCTTAGTTCCATTTTATTGTTTTTACAATATTTATGATATAAACTTATATAATTCTTTAACGAATAAACCTTCATAATTTTATCACTCCCCTACACAGTTTTCATATACTAATATTTCATTGTGGGGTTTTATTTTATTGAAGGTCTTTAATCTACCCGTTAATAATACAACCACAAAATTACTTTTTATATTAACCTTTTTCCCTAAAGTTATATTCCCAACTAAAGGTATTATTTTCTTATCAATATATTCCCTATTGTTTCTGAATTTTGATATTGTTATTCTTAAGAACTCTACATTCTTTGTATTAGATATTGAACAATCCTTTGGCGGATTGAACACCTGTAACATTTCCTCCACCACTTCTTGGTTTGCAGTATTATTACAAATCTCTTTCAAATTTTTTGACATGTTTACCTCCCAATAACTATATAACTTGCTACTTATCAACTACGACTTTTACGTCAAAGAATTTATCTAATTCCTCAATATAATAAAATATCTGTATTTCGCATCTACTCCCTGATAATACTATACCGCTAGGGTACATATTATTGTGTCTTATATTATATTTTTCTAGTATATATTCCCTTATATGCTCTTCAGAGCTCTTAAGAACCTCATATGCATTACTAGAAAACCATAAATAAAGTTTTTTATGTATGTGGTTTATGCAGTCTATTTTACTCCCTTTGTTGTCAATAACTACTCTTAAATTTAAAAACTTGTTGTCGTATTTTACCTTGATATTCTTGTACCATTGCTCATCATATTTCCACATACCTGTATCTGTGGTTTTCATCTATACAATTGTCTCCCCTTTCAAATATAATTTCTTATATTTATAAATATTTTTTGATTGTGTGGCGTCGAAGAAAACGCCTTGTTTAGGGCTCACTTCTTTTGGATAGACTTCCGCTAGGCCAAAGAAGTTTTGCTCTCTTGCTTCAAAGTTATTTCCAAATATTATACGTGTGTAGTTTTTCATCTTAGTTACACTATCTGTTTTACTCATTTGGAATATAAACCTTACATTTAACTCTGGACCTGTTGCCATAGCCCTGTTTAAATCTTCTTGGTCTTTATATGATTGGTCAGAACCTATACCCTTTATACCGTCTAGACCTAAAATCCATACGAATAATTTTGGTAATTTAGATGCAACTGCTTTTGTGTCCGCTAGGTGTAAATTATTGTACTCTAGCATTAACCCATAAGCAAACCCTACCTCTTTATTACTATATTTATCTGGCTGTATTTGTAGACCAAATCTCTTTTGATAATCTTCAGTCCTTGCAATTAGTTCACACAACGCCTGTAGTCGTGTATAATTTAACTCAGTTTCAATATAATTAGGATATTGTTTTTTAATCAATGGTAATAACTTCTCTGCACCCCTTATACCAAACTCATGTGGCTTATATTGTGTTTCATTGAATACCATATCATCAATTTCCGTCATTATTCTTCTTAAATATACTTGATTTAATGTCCCTATATATTTTGGGTCTTTACAATCCCTTATACGGAACATTTTCTTTGTTAATGTATTTAATTCGCAATCCTTTATAGATTCTTCACTATTATATAATACTATATTAGAATACTCTGGATGCATTTCCATATTATATTTCATGGTTAGAAGATTTCTTGTTATGTCTTCATTGGCCGCTAGGATTGATATATTATCGGCTCCTTCACTCTTTAGCTTGAACTTACACATCTTATCATCGTCTTCTGTAAAGTAAGATGCTTCCCCTAAATAGAATAATCCGTCTTCTACTGGAAGTTCACGAAGTTTTACCTTGAAATCGTCTTCTCTTAATACCTGATTTTCATTATAACAATTTGTTATATTATGCCACTTCAATGCCTTGCCTAATTCTTTTAACATTTGTATATAGTACTCTTTAGTGTCTTCATCTAGGTAAGGTACTTGGACGTGTACATTACCCGCTTGATTATTCTTAGCATTTGGGTCTCTATTTATTATTATGCGACCTTTAGGATAATTACTTTTTAATGTTGACGCTTCAGGATTACCAAGTACTTTCTCTGATACACTTGCACCGCATGCCAATGCTAATCTATTTGTCATATTCTGCATTGTTGTATCTGGTAGTCCGTCTGGTTCCTGTGAACAACATATTAAATGATATCCTGTATTACGACCTAGTTTTGCAAAGAGTTGGAATAGTTCTTTAACTCTATCTGCTTTCTTTCCAGCATTTGTAAATAAGGCTTGGAACTCATCTACTATAATTAAAACTCTAGGTAATGTTAGATTTGTTCTTTCCTCAAATGATGATAACTTATTTGCATCTACAGTTGCGAATATAGAGTTTCGTCTATTCATCTCACTTACTAAATGTTCTAATACTGATATTATATAATCAGTATCTTCAGTTGCCCCTACTGATTTTACATGTGGAATATTATATTTTCCGTAAGGTAAAAAAGTCGATATCTTGGCATCTAGTAGATGTACTTCCACTTCCCATGGTGGATAATTTAAAAGTACACTAAATAGTATGGCATCTAGGGTTACTGATTTACCAGAACCTGTTGAACCCACTAGGAGTGCATGGACACCATCATCATTTAAGTTTAGTATCTCTGGAAAACGTGAATCCCCATTACGATACCCTATGGTTAATTTAATACCGTCTTTCGCAATTTGTGACCAATATGGTGTCACATTTCCATTAGCCCTAATAGGTTGTTTCATTGGTATCCTTCCGCTAGGGTCTTTAGATGTTCCACCTGTTTCTAGCATCTCCTCAGTTGATTTAGGTAAAAACACTGTTCTAGGAAAATTACTTAGGTCTTGCTTAGTGAACGATTTTTCCAAGAAATCATCGTATTTTATCATTATTTTATTCTTCTCTTTGTAAGTTGTATTTACAACCCTACAGAAATTATTTAATCCAAATCCCCCTACATCAAGCATAATATTACACCCCCCTTTTTCTAAAAAACACGGAATACATAAATGCACTCCGTGTTATATATTTATATTATGACTATCTATTTTTGAGCTTCTTTTAATAGACTTATATACACAGCCTCGCTTGAAAATCTTGATGTTACTTTATCTATTTGTCCATTTAAACTGTAGAAGAAGTCTTTAGACAAACCAAATAATACAGTATTTAATTTAATTGCATCTGTATTTTTAATTTCATTTCTATCAAAATATTGGTCAGGTGCCCCGACTAATACTTTTGTCCCTCTTGTTTCTAGCGGACTTGTAAATAATCTTTTCTTTCCGCTAGGAGTATCTATTACAGTGTAATAACCTACGATACTGTATACTACTGACTTTGTATGTGGGTGTCTCATATTACGAACTATTGGATGTAGTCTCGCATCTTGTGGCACCTCTGCTATTAAATCTTTCATAGTTAAACCTCCGCTAGGAGATGATTTAGTCTCCGTATTTTGTTTATTTATTTTATCTAATACCTTAGAAGTGTTTAAACCTAATTTAGCTGTCTTTTGAGATTTGCCGTCTTCTAAAGTTAAATCTATCGGCTCTTTACATATTACTTTTGCTAATGTGTTTAGGGCTTCCTCTAGGGTAGTTACACCTGACTCACTATTAGCTCTCTTCTCTTCACAAATTGCCATACTCTTATATAACTGTGGTAGTGTTGCATCTGCTATTTTTGCAACTAAAAGTTCATTTTGACTCTTACCTGTTTGTTTAACTTTCTCTGCACATTCTTGAGCTGAGTCATAAGTTAATGACGCTATTTCAAGTCCAGCATTTTCCATTTTAGAGAAATTATTTATTATGTTTAAGTAACTTACGTTTTTATTTGATGCATGTGTATTTAATGCTAGATATGTTATGTTTGATGATGTAACAAAAACATTCTCAACATCTTTACTATCCATACATTTTCTATTAGCCTGTTCAATTAATATTTCATTATCTTCAGAACCTCCAGTTACCTTTATGTCACCATTTTCAATACTTATACCACCTAATCTTTGTGGAGAGTCCGCTAGGATTTCATATATGTCGATTAAAGATAAGTATACACGTTGTCTACATTTACTGTTGTAATATTTCCCTTCGTATTCATACTTACCTTTTACTCCATCTGGACATTTGTCTAGTAATGATTCCCTTACGCATACTGCACCAACTGGTTGTACAAATGAAGGCATTCTAACTCCTATATTACTTAAATAATTTGTATCGGCTATTTTACCAGACATTATTATTGGAGACTCATATAAGAATTCTCTTCCGTTAGGTCTGTATGGTATACCATCGTCAAAGCATTCCACTCTTCCATTTATTTCAAATGTGTTCAAGTCTAAATCCCTGTTAAATGTCGGTATATATAGTTTATTTGGTTTTCTACTTCCAAATCTTAATAGTTTTATAATTATTTCTGATATTGCATATGGGTGTTCTATTGGACAAGTTTCCCCATATTTTAAATACATGTAATTACTTGAAGACACACATGATGCAATGAAATTTTCTAATATAGAATCCCCACGAACGTGTCTATTAGAACCATCTTGGCTTAAGTAGTATTTACTCATTACTACTTCGGCTTCTATTGTATCGTCATCTTTATCTGCATCAGGGTCTTTTTCTTTTATTAATTGTGGCAACATTCCTGTGTGCGACCAGTTAAAACTTGCTATGTGAACCGCTAGGTTGGTAAGGTATTTGATTACATCACTTTCCATAAATTCTTCATTGTTTAACTCTGTTGGTTTCTTGTTGAACTCTTGCTCTATACAATAATCTATGTATTCATTTAATGCATTGTAGAAATCTTTTTCATTGTCTTGTATTTCTAATCTGTTGTTTGATGCATCACCTTCTATAAATGGCATATCTAATTCTGATGCAACAGTTTTGTACATTCTTGTTGCAAACATGCTATCTGAAAGTTTAGGTAATACATTATCTCTTAATGGAAAATCATATAAAGTTTCTGACTCTATCCTTTCATATGAAGGTAATTCTATAAATACATAATCAGTACTTTTTCTCATTTTATGTGTTCTATTTTTACCTTGCTTTACAAACGATAAACCAGGGACTAATGTTTCTTGTATCTTATCATTTAATTCACTTAGTTTAGTTCTGTCTGCTACAGATTTAGCCATATACTTAGGTAGGTTTACAGTAAACTCCATTGGTTTCCCTATGTAATCTACAAAATCCCAGTATGCCTTGAAGAACTCTACTATATCTTCGTCCGCTAGGTCTATATTATACTTCTTTTTATAATGTACAGCTAGCTGACTTCTGTAATCTTTATTAAGTTCTCTTACTTTTAATTGTTGAGCCATTCTTACTGCAATTACCATGTTAACTATTCCGCTAGGTTGGTCTGCTTCTAGTGTTAATATTACATGGTCATTTGCAATTTCATATAGCACATCGCAATTAAAACTTTTACTCACTGCTTCTATTAGTTTACCATCATCTTCTAACAACTGTCTATATGTTGCTGTGGTACGTTGTCCTTTCCCTAATATATAAATAGGGCTTTTGCTTATGGCGTCATTTACATAAAATAACATATTTACCTCCTATATTAACTATTCATTTATTTAAATTCACAGAATATAACCCCATATGGAAAAAACAAAACCAGTAAAGCATAATAGAAATATATAATATTTCTTAAAATAGAGGAACTCTTTATATGGGGCTATATTCCATGAATTTAAAACGGGGTACATAGATAGAATGCTCTACCTATATACCCCATTCCATCTACACTTCGAATGGATTCACTATTGAACCACTATCTAATGATATTTCTTTTGCATCTACATCACCGATATTATCACGTTTTATGTATTCGTCTATATCAGCTAATGTTTTGAAGTCTCCTATAATTACATCTATGCAACCCATGATTCCATTGTATCCGTTGGAATAAGTTTTAAAATTTTCACTTAATGTATCTATATAAGCATTATTATCTCCTGTTTCTAATACATTTTTAACTGCACTAGATACTTCACCGATAATTTCATCATTACAAGTTTTTAATAGACCACCTGCAGTTGCGTCGAATCTTTCTTTAGATAAATCTAATTTTGACATTTAATACACCCCCTTATATATCTGATAATTTGTCATATCTTTCTGCACCTTGGCGTAAAGAATCTACCATTTGTTCTGTTTGTCCGTCAAATGTTTTTAGTTTTTCTTCTAAGTCATCTAGGTGATTGTTTAATTGGATTGAACCAGTTTCCTCTGCAACTTCTCTGCAGTTAGCTATACATTTACGTAACTCGCTTGGAATTACTTCAATGATTTGTGCACTTTTTCTTAAGTCCTCAACGGCTTCTCTAGTAATTACTGCCATGTAATTTACCCCCTTTTGTCTATAATTTTTGTTACAATTTATCATAAAAAATAATTTAGCTATTATGTAGGTTGGAAGCCTTAACACTCCATGTAATATTCCTTACTACGTCTCTTAATTTTACCATTTTTAGTTATTAATGAGACCTTATCAGCTATTTTCAGGAATTCTAACCTAAACGATTCGTCCGCTAGGAATTCCTCTTCTTCAATAAATATATAAGAAAATACACCAACTTGACTTCCATTTATAATTATACTTTTCATGTCTTGGCTACTTAGAATAGAGAAATCTATATCCAACATTAATAATAGATTATATGGAATTATTACTGAATCATTCTTAATCATCTCTTCATTGTAGTGTACTATTGTATCAGTTCCGATAGACTTTAATCTTAATAACAATGTTTCTTTCTTAGCATCAATAAGTTTCTTTATCTCATCGGTAAGAGTTATATTAAATAGACCCTTAGGCAAATCATATAATTCTGTTATATCAGCAGCCATATACTTGCCATCTATATAGTCCATTTGTATAGCCGTTGGAACCATTTGATTAAGTAATTGTAGAATCAAAAGTTTACAAAATTTAGTTACCTCAGTCCTACTTTCATATAATATTAAACATGGAGTTGTTGGTAAATCCCAGTATTCTCCTTCATTATCTTCATCCATATCATATAATATATCTTTAGGATAAACTATAGCGTCACCACATGATGCTGTACTTAATCTTATATCTTTTTCAGAATCTGCTAACTCATTATATGCACGTTCCGCTAGGCGAAGTTGAGACATCGTATCGTCTATGTTTTTATTTAAATCCGCTAGGTTTCTCTCTGCGGCTGTTTGTTCGTCCTTTAGGCGATTTTTATTATTCTCAAATTTCTCCTCCACCTCTGTTGAATCAAATTGAAAGTTAGACTCAAGCATATTTATTTGTTTCTCCATTTCCATATTAAGTTGGCTTATTTTATTGTTTACCTTTTCTGTACTTAACTCATATGCATTTTCTAATTGTTCTAAATATTGCTTTATCTGTTCGTCTACTTTAGAGGATATTAATTTCTTTAATGTATCTGTGTTGTCTTGAACGAGTTTAGTTTCTAATAATAACCTATAAACTGCATAAGTCTTGTAAATATTATAAGAACATAACCCAAGTATACTAACCAATAAGAATGGTGATAAGAATTTTATAACTAAAAAGGATACTCCACCTACCGCTAGGGTATACATGATTAAATCATTTGAAATTGCACCCTCTTTAGTTTCATCTTTGCATGGTGTTAACTTCTCCATTAAATCTCCAAACTTCTTTCCTATCGCTTTGGATTTTCCTGTTCGTGACATTAATTTTAGATTAGTTTGATACTTGTTTAATTTCTTTGAAATCGACTCTAAATCTTCCACACCTAATTCTATTTTACCTACGCTTAGTCTTGAATTTATTACTTCCGCTAGGCGTTCTCCTAGATGTTCTTTTACACATGTTTCCGCTAGGGATACGTTGGATATGCAGTCATTTATTATTTTTAACTCGTTTTCAAATGGTTCTTCGAACTCTGCACGGGTGTACTCTTTTTTCTTTCTTCCCATAAGTTCCGCTAGGGAATCATTCTTTTCCTCAAGTTCCTCTATTTCAATTATAAAAGGCTCTTTCAATTTATCCAATTCACTTTTCATTGCACGTTCTTTAGCATCTTTTATTGCTTGTGGTAAACCTGAATCCGCTTTATCGTATTCTAATCTTATACGTCTTAAGTCGGATTCATAATTTCTTTTATCTCTATTTAGGGACTCAATTCTTTGTTTAATATACTCCAGTTCTTCACGTTTTCTCTCCATGTTCTCTTTTCTATCCAAATGAATACCCCCTTTTTAATTACCTATTATTTAACACTACCTCTTTCAATAAGTATAAGGTCATCATTGTATCATATAATGCATCATGTGGTCTTTTCTCTTCATTGTAACCTATTGAATCACCGCCTTTAATTTTCATTACTTTGTCAATTATTAATCCCAATGACTCTCTCTTTATAGGTACAAATGTGTCATAAACATCTACTAATTTCTTATAAGATTTATTGTAATATTTATTTGCAAAGTACTTCATTAAACAGAAATAATTTATACCGCTAGGATTACCATCTAGGCTAGTTATTTCATTATTTAATGGCAGTATATTTGGTTTGCCATGTTTTGCGCATGATGTTAGTATTTTACCCACATCGAATTTTGCATTATAAAATACAAATGTTGCATTACGTTCGTTTACCAAGAAAGTATCTTGTAGTTGCTCTACAATGTTTTTACCTTCTGATAAAAGAACAATATTTGATTGTGTTATTCCATGCACTTTACTTGCTCTTGAATCTATCTTTTTCTTTGGTGTACAATAAAAAGAACACATATCTAATAAATTAAACTTCTCATCTATCTTTATTGCACTTAATTGTATTACCTCATCATTGTTATATAGTCCTGTTGTCTCCGTATCCATTATTATATAATACATTTTCTTATATTCTTCCTCCCAATACTCTACTTGTTAATTCTGCATCCATTGAATTTTGTAATGTTCCATTTTGTATATACATATATGGTAATGTATCTGTTGCTATCAATGATTTTAATCCTTCTTCTGATATTTTAACTGTTATGTTTCCTTCATCATCAAATACATTTAATATTACATCTTTACCTAATCTGAAGAATAAACATCTGTATTTTACATATTGTTCCGCTAGGTTAACTGCTGAGAACCCCATTAGTTCTAACAATTCATTTATTGTCTTACCTTCACGCATTGCTTGATACATTATTTGTTTATATAATTCTTCATTTATTGGTTTTAATGTTGATACAGGCCCTCTTATATTATTTAAACATTTATTTCTTAATGTTTTACTTACAACGTCTGTATTATACATTAGTATTTCCGTTAGGTTCTTATAAAATTCCTGTGCATCATTATTATTTAACTTATGTGGAGTCATTATTATATTACCAGCTATAAGTGGTTCTCTAATATTTCTCTCTAATAATAATGGCATAGACCCTTTTATTTCTTTAATTATCTCCATTCCATTTGCTTGGTTGAATTCCTCTTTAGAGAACATTCCCAATAATTCTAATGCATTTCCTAATGACTCTCCTTGATATGATGTGTCATTTGAATTCATTAAATAATATTTAGCCAATTCTAATTCCTTTTTCATTGGATAAGTTTTTGCATGGTAATGTTTAAATTTCTTTACTTCCGCTAGGATTGTATTTACATCTCTATTTTTTCTATCTAGATTTGATTTGTTTCCAACTAGGTAATCCTTTACCATGTCGTGTACTTGTTTTGGTGAGAAGTCTTTATATCTTTCGAATCCTAATGACTCATAAAGTACATCTTCAGTCATACCTAATGTTTTGTATGCTGTTCCTAGTGACTCCTCTATACCTGTAAAGTCTCCTTTTTGTTCATAGTAATTTCTTGCTAATATGTTTTCAATTTTCATTCGTACTACCTCCTACTGTATTCTGCAAAGTTATATATTTTGTCCCCGAATGATTTTGTATTTGAAACCATCTTACATGCTATAAGCATTTCTATGCAATCAAACACATCAAAGTAAATTATTCCGTTTATATCGTACTGTTGACTAACCTCTAATTTGAAATCACTAAAGTTTGTTAGCATATAATTACTATTTAATATCTTAGATATTAGCGATATATACTTTTGTCTGTAACCTTCTCCGTATACTTCCGCTAGGTGGTTATCTATGTTATCTTTTCCTATTGCACCATACACCGCACCTAACATTTTATATTTAGTTGAGTATAATCTGTTTTCTAATCCACTTACCTGTATTGTCTTTATAAAGTATTTATAAAGAGTACTTTTATTTTCCAACTCATTCATGAATTCAGGTAAACTTAATATTACTTCTTCTTTTAAGTTCATTACTGGTTCTACATGATTTTTTATTTTTAATATATTTGTACTTATTGGTTCTTTATTGAATAAACCTACTATACTTAATGGGTCTAAATATCTTATTACTTTTGTGGAAGTTAATTTATGTATTATCCCTTTTATTAAAGAGTATAACTCCTCTACATTCTCGCTGTCTTCTGCTATTTCCCCTAGGAGTTCAGAGGATAGTATTTTATCCTCTAATTTATTGAAATCTCCATCTATGCACTTCATTGTTATGTCTATTAATTCAACCTTTATAACTTCTTCCATTGTATTGAAGAATGTTATCTTTACTTGTTCTGGTTCAAATGATTTGAAATTACCTAATACATATGGAGAGCGTATGTTTTCTATTTGAATTCCTCTCTCCGCTAGGTTTGATTTAATTACATTTATTTTAACGCTGTTATCTGTTATAATAACTGGTAAATTATTTACATCTTCTAATTTTCTATCTTGTATTGCGTCAAATAAATTCATATTTTTACACCTCCTAAACTAATACTCTTTTACATGATTTAAAATATTCTATTAACAATTTTGTGTTTATACCCTTTATAGGATATCTATAGGCTATATATTCTGTTGGTTTTAATAACTTATAGTGGTATGGATTTATTTCTGTACTATTTGTATCTTTATCATATTTTTCCTTTAAGTCAAAGTAATTATATACTGACATTGTTTTTGGTTCATCTGTGTGGTCGAATTCAGCTCCCTTTAAAGCCACTGCCATGTTAAGAATATCTTCATCGCTATCTGTATTACCTTCCAATATTCCCATTATGTTTTGCCCAAATAACAATGGAGTTACATGCTTATTGTTTAATCTTACAAATACATGTTGTTTTGTGTTTGTATCTTCCATTCCTAGACCTTCACATGTCTCCTTTATAGTTAGGAAATATAATTGCATCTTACCACTTCTAGGTTGTTCTTGTTGAGTTATTAACTTATAAAATAATGTTTCACTAAATAATTCAAAAGTTTCTCTATGTTCAAATAATGGGTTATATAAGAAATCTCCGTTAGCTGTAACGTTTATGAATTGTTTACTTATTTTAAATAGTTGCATTGTGTGCCAGTCATTTGTCTGTATTCTATAACTTTTCTTATCTATGATTTCGAAAAATATTGTTTTGTATCTTATATACATTTCCTCTAGGAAGTTAGTATTTAGTTTATTTAAGTCTGCACGTCTTAGTGTTATTGAATTGTGGTCTTGTGTGGGAATACTTATTGGTCTTGGTGGTTCATTTACTATTTGTTTTATAAGGTTGTGTAACTCTGAATATAAGTGAATTACTCTAAATTCATTATTTACACTACAATTTATTCTACCATGACTTATCTTCGGCATATCAATTCCGAATATATTTTCTGATAATAGTTCCTCCGCTAGGAGTTCCTGTATTCCATTATTTATCACAAATTTAGTCGTCATCTTATTTGTCTTCTCTTTGTTATCGGCATAATGCAGGTGTACTCTTTCATAATACCCAAAGTTTAATTCACCTGTTTTACCATCAGCATATGCGTATACTATTTTATTCTTACCATCACTATCTTTATAATGCATTAATTTATTATTAACCACCACAGCAAATCTTGTTGTTCTTTGATTGTTAAGTTTATCTTTTAGTATTCTAAACATTTTAATCCTCCTATGCTTTTATTACTCTCATTATTGTTGTAAACGCTGTTCCACCACCTGTTAATACTTGTGCCCTTGGAATATTTGAATCCCTAAATGCACCCGCTCTTATTGCATACATTAAATTATCAACCTCAAATTTGTGTAATTCATAATCTAACTTCTGTTCTATTAAAGCGTCCTCTAGGCTACATCTTCCTTTTCTGTAACTGAATATTAACTTGAACATTCTATCAAAATGATGTAGACCGACTAGGTTGGTCTCTTTGGACTTCATAAAATTACGAATATCCGCTAGGGAACACCCTTCCTTTGCCATTTGTGAAATGTCTTTTGCTATGTAAGCGAAATATTTATCCCTTTGATTTTTTGTTATTTTTGGATAATTAGACGATAATTCTATATATGATTTATTATATACACTATAATCTATCTTTCTTGTCGTTTGTGTTTTTTCTCCTTTTTTATCAGGTTTATTTGCAAATACATCTAGTAGGTATTTACAGTCTTTTATTGACTCTGTCCATGATTTAGATAAACTATTTAATAAGTTTAATAATGGACCGTATAATATATTTATAGAATTTGTATATGCATATACTGTTACCTCATCTGTAGTTTTCATTATTGCATAGTTCTCCGTTAGGTATAGGGTTTCGCACTTTAATGATTTATAAAACTCCTCTCTTTGCTTTGGTACTGCAAAGCAGAAATCATCTCTTTTTAAATTCCCATCTTCTACATATACTATCTTTTTAGTTCTAAATTCCTCTAGGTCTTCCATATAGTATGGTATTGAAACTGTCATTGAACTTTGAGAGAACCTAGGCATAAATGTTGTGAAGTAACTTTCTACATTTTCTCCGCTAGGGTATTTCTCAAAGAAGTAATCTGGTATGAAAAAACCATTCTCTTCTACAAGTTTTGAAAATAAATAATATATATTTCCTGATACTGTATTAATTGAATATTTATTAGCACTTAACTTTTGAAGTGTTGAGTCATTTAAAGTTAATGAAGGTGTATTTTTATCAACTATCAAATAATTATCTTTATCTAAGTCGAATCCTACCCATGTATCTTTGTCCTTCTTGTTATACTCTTTTATTGTATCTATACCTGCATATACAACATCTATACTAATATTACTTGTATCTGCACATAATAACTCAATTAGTTTTATATTAAAATCATTGTCTTTTATGTACTTGTTAATTACTATATACTTCATACTATTAACCTCCATTTATTTACATAAAATTAAGTTCAACATTTAATATATTCAGCTAGGTTAGTATATTAAATGCTCAAGTTAGCTTTATGTTTGTATCGGAGGGGTTAACCCCTCCTTTATTTTACCTGTGGCACTACTCCATTATCTATGTCTCCCACGTTTGCATTTTTATGCTTACTTTTATTTTTGTTGTTAGTCGTTGAATTATTATTATTATTATTATTATTAGTTGTTGTTGTTGTTGATGAATTGTTATTATTAGTTGTTGTTGATGAATTGTTATTGTTATTAGTTGTTGTTGATGATGAATTATTGTTTGTATTTATTGGAGTTTTTGACGTGTTTCCTGTTGGTTGATTATAGAAGTTATTTGCATCATCGTCATCGTCTATTGAAGTTCCTTTATTCGTGTTTTTAATTAATGAATCTTCTCCTGTTGTTGTTTCATCAACTTCATCTTTTATCTTTGTTGTTTCATCAACTTCCACTAGGTCAAAATTACCTTCTAACATTCCCCTACTGTTTGTTCCCGCACTAAAGTACTTTAGATTTATTGATGTACAGCCCGTTAACATCACTGAGGATATCATTAAAAGCATAATTAATATTTTGTTAAATCCCATCTTTTATCACCTAATTTTACATTGTATTTACTCCCTACTACCATAGAATCATATACAGGTGAAAATTCTAATATGTCTAACGCTTTATTCATTTCAGTATATAGTAGAACACCATCTATTGTTTCAGGTTCTACCCCATTTATTAGGGCTTCTAGTATTTCGAATACTTCGTTGTCCGCTAGGATATGTGCTCTGAATAAATATTCTACTCTATCCTTCATTGGTATTACCTCTAGGATTGTTAATCTATTAAGGTAATTGTAATATATGTTTTGCACTTTATATAGTATCTCTACTAATCTCGGAACGTTTACACCTTCAATACCTTCCATACTTAGTAATCTATATAATACGCACTCTAGGTATTTAACATATCCGCCTACTTTTCCACCATATACATTTGATAGTGATGCGTTCTTATAAGATTGTGGAAGTTTAATATTTTCTATTTTTAATACACTACTAAATATATTTTCTATATTCTTGTGTTTCTCTTCCACACCTTCAACTTCTCCTATGAATTTATTGAAAGGAAATTCTCCTGTAAACTGTTTTACGTTTATTAAATTTACTGTCTTTAATCCATTATATTGACTTCCTATAAAACTTATTGTTACTGCTTTTTTCTTTAGTCCTAGTAAGTTCATCTTTCTTTCTGCATCTAGGTCAAAGAAGAAACCTGTTATAAAATTACCATTTATATCTTTAAACTTGCATACTCCGTAGTCCTGACCATTGTTACTTGGTTTTACTCTAACGTCCGCTAGGTATGATACCCTTTGAATTGTTTCGCCTTCATTTATCATGGCTACGTCTAAAAACTTGCTATCTACATTATGTTCTTTTATCATTTTTCCTCCTATGTTATTCTTCGACTTTTTCCACTTCATAATATATTCTTAATTTATCTATAAACTTTAGGAATATTATCAATACATCTAGTAATACAACTATTATATAGAATAATAAATTTATTGGGTTCCAGCCTAATAATCCATGTAACAGTATTTGTATAATCCTTACTGTGAATACTGGAATTATTAATAACTTCTGTCCCTCTAGGTATCCGTTAGCATATTGATATCCTATTATGTGAGTTATAATTATTATATACTGAAGGGGAGAAGTATACCCCAACCCCTTCGAATATATTGGTAATACTAAATTAAGAATACTTGATAATATAATTAGATATTTTATGAAGTAAAGCCTTAACATAACTATCCTTTCATATTTATTTAGTTTCATTCTATATTACCTCCGTTATGAATTATGAACATCATCTAATATTTCGTCCGCTAGGTCTCCATAGTCATCAAATGGATTTTTAATTGATTCAGACTTCGATTCGTTCTTACTTTGCTTTTCTTCCCTTTTCTTGTTTAATGATACTGGTTCAGATTTTCCTTGTGTGTTGTCTTTTTGGATAAATTCATCTATATTTTTATCTTCGTCCCCTGTTGGAACTTTTTCTTTTTCTTGACTTGCTGTGTTGTCGTCTTCAATGTAAAGAATCTCTTTACTTTCGTCGTCCAACATAAAACCTGTTTTACCAATAACCGCTAGGAGGAAAGCAATAATTAACATTAAATTCATAACATACCCCCCTTTATTACTTAGCTGAAGGATTTTGTGGTGGGGGTGGTGGAGGCGCACTTGAGTTTCCTCTTGAACCTCCTCCACCTCCGCTAGATTTGTTACCTACAACTGCGTAGATTAATATTATTATAAATCCAGCCACTACTAATTTAGTCATTGTTGGTAGAGTGCTAAAGTAGTACATAAATTCCATTTTATCACCTCCGCTAGGTGCTTATAGTTTGATGAATTTTTCTAATACACCTGGATTAGTATAATCTATAACCACCTTATTTTCTATTGATTTCTGTAATTCTACAGTATAGTCTTTTGAGATACTATATATTGTCATAAATGTGTCTAACGATAAATCAATGTTACCCATATATCCATAAACCCCATCACGTCTGCAATAGAACGGAATAGAATAATTAGATGAACTGGCCTTTTTCATATAAAATTCTAACTCTGGTTTTAAATCTATTCCGTCTAATACTAGACATGGATAACTTAATTTTTGTTTTGGTCTATCATCTATTTCTATAGACCTAGTTTCATATTCGTAATCGCTATACATTTTGTCCACCTACGTTGACTCTATAATCTCCGCTAGGTGTTACATATGTTGCAAAGAATATATTTAAAAATACACTGTTTAATGTGTCTAATTCATATGAATTGAACTTTAATAATGTGTATGTTTTACCACCTAAAGTTTTTTGTTCTAAAAGTGAATCATCAAATATTTCACCTTCTTCTATTGTTGTTTTAATGAGTTGTATATATTCTTTTAATTCTGCTTCCCTTACTTTTCTCTCTGTACCTATAAGTAATTTAGTCCCATTTATTTCTATTATTTCATGTCTTTTTAGCTCTGTAACTTGTGGAAGTAAGTTGCAAAACTCAAATGGTAAGCATGATAGATTATATTCATCTTCCAATCTATCTACTCTATCTGATAATTTACCATAGTTATCTTTTATTTCACCAAATTCTATTGGAAACTCATTTAATATTCTTCTCTTTAACATTCTATTTCCGCTAGACATTTGTGGAATTAATGTTCTTTCATTATGGTTTCCGCTAGGTGTGTTCTTCCTAACGTATTGTTTATTCTGTACAGGTGATTCTTCCCTTACTTTATGTTGTTGTGTTTGTTGTTGATGAAATTGCTGTAACTTAGATTGTTTTGATTTTGTGTACTCTGGTACTTCCATAGTTTGTGGCTGTTCGTGTGGTTGTGTTGCATTTCCTATTTCATCTAGGTCTAACTTATCAGTTATTTCATCTATCCCCTGTTCCTCATTTACATACACTTCATTTATTGGTTCATCTAAATCTATACCATTGTCTCCAAATATATTATTTAGAGCTTGGTTCTGTTTATTTTTATTTTTACCTTCTAGTATATTACCTACTGAATTCTTTAGCATGTCTATAATCTCCTCTATAATAATTTTCCGTAATCAACAGAATTGTCGTAATAAGCTGTAAATCCATGAAGATGGAATTTTTGTAATACATTTAATTGGTATGAAATACCTATAACCCTCATGCATGGTATAAACACAGTTATATATGATAATATATTCACCATATCTACTGCTGTATATCCTGAATTTGTGAACTTTTCATTGTTCTTTTGTATATCAATTATTATGTTTATATACCCTGCACCTCTTACTATACAAGTTAATAGGAATGTTGAAATCATAAAGTATATATTTATGTTTTTAAATTGTAACAATCCCATATAATCCCCAAATGTTACTGGCATGAAAAATACTAATATACTTGCTATACACAATAAACTTAGAATTAATGTTCCCCATGCATAGAAAGAAGGTAAAATATTTATCTCATTAATAATAGGTATAAATCTTACTAAACCTATTTCACTGTTATAAAGTTCTCTATATCTTTTTACAAATAAAGGTATTACTAAAACTTGTTGTAATATAATTAGTACCGCTAGGATTATCAATAGATTGTTTACTCTACTCCCAAATAAGTAACCTAATACTGCGGTAACTAACATTAATATAATATACCCTACTATAACAAGAGAATTTTTATCGTTATCATGCATATATTACACCCCCTCGTGTTCTTTATTATATTCGTCAACTAATTTGCCTATTTCCCTCTCTGCAAAGTCTTCTTTACCAGAGTCAAAGCAATACAGAACCATGTCATAATAGTTAGAATCAATTCTGCCTTCATCTAAGAATACATCTAATATTTCAACAACTTCATTTCTTGTTAATTCAGGGTTGTCAAACATTTCCTTCTTTTTCATAGCAATTTGTGTTATTTCATCGAAGTCAATATTTAACTTATCACAAAGAGCTAACATGTAACCCTTTAATAAATTTGTTTCATCTACTATTTCTTTACTACTATTACTTTCATTATTATTATATTTTTCTTCGTCGTCTTCATGTAGGCTAGATACACTTTCTTCGTGTTCAATATTTTTAATTTTGTCTTTCTCCACTTCTTCTTCGGTGTCTTCTTCCACGAAATTTGGTTCCGCTAGGTTTAACTTTCTAGTCCTTTGTTTCGTAGTATGTTTAGGTTTTTCCTCTTCCACCTCTTCATCTTTATCGAATACTGGAGTGTTTTCAAAATTATATGTCTGTGATTGTGTTATGTCATTTATAAATTCATCTGTCAATCCTAAGTCAGTCTCACTTAGTAAGTTGAATGCTTTTAACATATTATCTTCAGAACCATATTTAGTTGCCATATATTCCGTTAATCCATGCACATCATCATATTTATTTGGAGAGTCTTTTCTTATCACTCTTAATATCTTTTCATTGACATCTTCTGTCCCCAATTTTGACTTTATATCTTGTCTTAAAACTTTGTTCTTTACGTTTAACTTGTCCAGTAATATGTCTTCTTTTCCCTTAGGTATTGCTACATAGTAGTCCGCTAGGGATGGATTAAATTTACTGCATGGTTCCAATATACTGTAGTCTGGAAGCATGTCTGATGTTACTATCTCAAGTAATTGATTCATTTTCTATTTTCCTCCTATTAAGTACACTAGTTTATACATATTGAACGGTTTAGGTTCAATGTTATCTAAAGCTATTTGTAATTTTAAAACTCTTTTCATTGGTACGTAATTAAATGCATCTACAATTCTTTCTTTCTTTCCCTTGGATAATAGTTTGAATTCTTTATTATCACTCTCAAACTCTTTGTAGTTTTCTGCTGTTAATCTACCTTCCCTTATCTCATCGAAAGCATATCTTATAACGTCTAAATCCTTCTTCATAGTACTTAGAACATATTTAATACCATATCTAAACTCAAATAACGTAGCTACTGCTTTTTTCTTTGCTGTTTTACCTGGTAATGGATACCCTAACATACACAATAACACATCATACAACCACATACTATTTGATGCATATGTGTAATCAAAGACTTCCTTCTTAGTTACACGTGCTAGGGGTTTTAGTAGGATTATACTCTCCATTATTTTAGGCAAATAACCATCATGCCTATTATAGATATATAATGCAACATCTTGGTCTGCTTTTATGTTATCCATTATGTATTGAATAACTTTATCCTTTGGTGGATTTAAATTGTCATAAGTTTTAAATGATACGCCTTGTTCCGCTAGGTCTATCTTCATCGACTCAAATTCCCTCATAGATTCAACTATTAACACATTAAAGTTATCTAGGGACATTAATTCTTTTACCTGTCTTAACGGAAGTTTAGGGTCAATAACCACATACCATCTATCAGTTAGTATTGGCTTTGTTTTTAAAATACCTATTAAATCTACAAAGTTATATGATGTTACATATTTTCTTGATATTGTTGGTATATTTAACCTTTCCATTACGGGGTCAATAGCCGCATTTCTTTTCTCAGCTATCAATAAATTCATATATTTCCTCCGCTAGGTTCTCATAGTATTTACAATATAAATCTATATCAGTTTCGTTATTTCTGAAAACCTCTTGTATTTGTTGTGCATTTATTCCACAGTTACCTATTGACTCATTAAACTCTTCATCGTTATAAATATAGCATGATAAGTCTATTGTCTTTTTGAAAAACTCAACTTCTTCTTGTGACAATTTTGTGTCCGCTAGGTTGGAATCCATCATTAAGAATTGAACAGTTTCCTTATTGTAACCTAACATTTCCACTATATTTTCACAAGTGTAATAATGTCTTAATGTATTTATTATTGATATGAACGCTATTATATTATATAGCCTATCATTTGACTGGTCTGTCATTTGTAAAGCCATTGATGTTACGCATTCTATATCAACATAATAATTAGCAAGTTTATATGCTAACTCATTAGAATTATCTATGCATTCGATTTCACCTGGTTTGAATACTTTTAATCGTTTCATGTATTCACCAAAAGTTTCATTTCCTTCTCTTGGTATTATATTATCTATTGCCAATGAATCCATGTATATTTCATAGTCTTTATCTATTTCTTCCCTTGTGAATATACCATCGAAATAATAGTATAGTCTTGATTTGTCTGATGTACCGTATTTAGAAACTAAATTATAAATATCATCAGCTAGGAATTCTAGTTTAGATAAATGTTCCCTTAGTATTGGCTTAGAGATATAATACTTATCTAATAAAATCTTATTTAACACTACGAAAGTTTTATACTCATCTGTTACTAATTCCATTCTCAACTTAACTAAATCCTCTAGAAGTTCTATTGTTTTAAAATCAGGTATTATATATTCTTTTATGTTTTCACCTTTCTTTAAAAGTTTATCATATTTAGCATCTATATCCTTCATAGAATTTTGTAGAATCCATAAGAATTCATCTGAGTCCCCTGAGAATCCATTTATTTTCTTAAAGTAACTATTTCTATCTGTGTTTCTTGATTTACCTACTGGCTTGAAGCACACGAACCATACTTTAAAGAATTCTTCAGCTAGGTTGAATATAATCATGCTGTTTGAAATCTTATTTATAACTCCCTCTAATTCTGGGTTATATAAAAAGTTTAATCGTGCATATTTATTTGTTGAGTCATTAGTTATTGGTATTGAACCTAATTCGAATCCGTATTTATCCAGTTGATATATGAATTCGTTTTGTCTTTTCTTAGCAACTTTTATACGGGCTAGGAAATCTTCATGTAATTTGTTTAACCTATCTATTATAGTTAATCTTGATTCAGTATTGATTTTTGAATAATCTGTATAACCATAACTTGAATATAAACTTATTACATTTCTTTCAAAGTCCGCTTCGTCCATATCCTTTAGCTTATCTATTAATGTCTTATAACCATCAGCAAACTTGATTAAAGCTGTTGTTGTATAGGCTAATGTGTTACTTAACGGACTGTCCGCTAGGTGTTTAACACATGAATTTAAAGCACGTTTGAAACATTCATCATAATCCATGTTTAGCACACTACACATTATTTTAGCCAAGCTACTTATAGTTTCTTTTTCATCTACTGGCTCTTTATCAAATGCTATTTCAGCTAGGATTGTCTTGTCTTCGCCTTGTTCCATTAAATCTACCTTTTGAGTACGTAGGAAGTTTAGTAGACTCCTATAAGATTCTATCTCACCTCTCCAATTCAGTATATGCACTTGGTTTGATGATTGTTGGTCGTCGTCTATTTCTGAATGTTCCATGCAATTTGGAACTGCATCTAATAAAGCGTTTACTGATAACTCTCTTTCGGTATAACATATTCCGTTAGGTCTTTGTTCTCTGAATGATTTTCTTAAAGAGTCTATTTCTGGTGGTTCAAGTTGTCCCGCTTTTCTTATATAGTTTAATTCCTTTTTTGATAATGTATTTATTGTTTTACAATGTGGACATATATTCAATCCTGGTATTAATCTATATAATCTTAAATTACTATCATTCCCTGGAACCATTCCAAATTTATAGAATCTTCTAGACATGTTGGCTCTTTTACCGCAGTGACCACATGTATATTTTCTTGCATTCATATCTACTTCATCTGCAAATGTTAATTTCTCTTCTAGTGGTTTATCCATTAATTCTATATAATTTAATATATGGTCTGTATCCAATGTTTCACTCATTAATAAATTAAGATAATATTCATAGATATTTTCTGCTTCACTTGATTCTATATTTTTTCTATTTAAAACATTCATTTTGAAATTGTATACACTTCTTAAAAAACTTGTTATATAGTTATATGAAGTATCATTAACCGCTAGGGAAGATATTGGTCTATAGTCATCTAGGCGTGTCTTGTCAATCTCTCCATGACTTACTGGATATAATCCACCTTCAAATCTCCTATCAGTTAGATTTGATAATGCAAGTTTCATAAAGTCCGCTACTGCATTATGCTTATTCTCTGTTATATTAGTGAATCTATCAAACTTATTTACTATTGTTGTAATATATGGACTTATTAAATAGTAATATCTATCTGATACTGATATATTCAATACACCAGAACCTTGCTCTCTTATTATTTCCAGTAATGTATTGTCTTTTATTTTTAATGTTTTCCTTGCATAGTTCTTATAAACTTCTAAGAATTCATCTATGCTCTCTCTTAACATATCTTTTGTTTCCGCTAGGGATTTATTAGATTTACGGTATGCAACCAATTCAGCAAACCTTTTATCCCTTCTTGACATAACTTGCTGTTCTTCGTCTACATCTCCTATTTCATCTAGGTCAAAATTAAATTCTTTTTCTATATCAAAGTCTTCACTATCTATATAGTCATCATCAAAATCATCTGTTTCTATTTCATCATCAAAATCTAATTTAAATTTATCAGATATAGTTATATTATCGAAATCATTTGAAGGTTCTTCTACTTCATCATCATCATCGTCATCATCATCGAAATCACTTTCTGCGAAGTCGTCTTGGATTAATAAGTCGTCTTCCGATATTAAGTCTTCCGCTAGGATTGATTCATCTGAAAGTGGTTCATCTCCAATATCATCGTCTTCATCAAATGAATCTCCGAAATCAAAACTGAACTCCATTTTACTTGTTTCCTCTTTAGGCTCTTTTTCTGAATCGAAGTCACTTGAGAAATCGTCATCAAATAGATTATCGTCTTTCCACATTATCTACCACCTCTTTTACTTTTTCCAGTAAGTCTGTCGATGTACATAAAACACCTCTTGCCTTACCAGCTCTATATTTTTCTGTATTACTTACATAATCTGCTATTACATATGGTGCAGATTGCTTTTTATCTGTCATGGAAAATTCATAAAGTTTTATTCCGCTAGGTGTGGTTGCGGTTTCATTTAACATTTCAATGAACTTCTGTTTTGTTGTCTTCTTCCCATATGGATATAAGACTCCTGTTATTACTAAGTCTATCTTTAAGTTACCCCTTAGCCTTATACAATCCCTAAATAAATATTCGGCATATATGATATCCCCAAGGAATTCCTTTATGCAAGATATCGTAGCAACATCATGCACATTCTTTTCCGCTAGGAATGCCTTTACACCCTTTGCCTTTATAGCTTTATATACACTAGCAGTAGAATCATAATCTCCAAATATAACCTCACTACTTTTATCTAGATTTGGTAACCCTAATTTTGAGACTAATTCACTTGCTGTATATTTTTGAGAGAATACAGTATCTAATAAAGTGTTGTATTCTAGTTTCCTATTCGCTGTAAATAATCTATTCTGCAAGTCATCAGCTAGGTCGAAGAACTTTATATGGCTTTTTGAAATATCATTTCTTATTAGATACCCCATTATATCTATGCAGGTTGCTGGACCCCAATTTTTTATCCCAAATCTTCCTATCATTGCTGAAAGCATATGACCTTCTTTTATAAAGCATCTAGGATTACAACATCTTAGGGTTTTTAAGTTCTTTGATATTATGTTATCACTACCACATTCACATTTATCCTCAAAAAGGCTATGCCACCCGCTAGGAATGAGTTGTATCTCTTTTGCTTCCTTTACGGTAATAAATTCACCATAAACATCTAGCGTGTCCTTCTCCTTTACAGAAGAAAACTCTATAAACTTTTCATCATGTTCTCCTAACTTTAACGTTTTCATATTATTTTAATAGTTAGGGGTGGGGAGGTGAGTCCCCTTTTGTCCCCTTTAATTACTATTACCCTCCTCTGCTTCTTCTGCTCTATTTATAATATCATTTATATCCCCTTTAAGTTGCATATAAGATATAACTTGACTTCCATCATCTATGTTTAATACTTCCATATCCACTACAGTTGTTCCTTTAGAATCTAAATTACTCCATGTTTGATAAGGTACTTGTATAACGTATGGATTATCTTTATATGTTACATCTAGCCAGTATAATTCTAAACCATTTGATGTTATACCTCTCTTCTTTTCATAATTTACATAGTCTGTAACAACTTCTCTTGATGATACTACATAGTTTGAATCTATTTTATTACCATTTAAATCTGTTACAGAATTTGTGAAATCTTTAGCGTCTGTTGGATTTTGGTTTGGTGATGTTCCGTCTACATCTTGATTAGTATCGCTTATTCCTGGGTTTATTGAATCGTCGTCTTCAAATGACGCAGATGCCTGTTGGTCGCCCTCTTGTTCGCTTTGTTCATTAGTGTTTCCGCTAGGTTTGGTATTATTAGAGCTTTGTTCGACTGCTGAACCTCTATTTACCTCACCTGAACTTTTATTTGGCATGGCTATTATGGCTATTATTGCTATTAAAGCCACTATGGTTATTACGATGAATATCCCTATTAATTTATTCATCTTCCCACCTTTTTTAGTTTTTACTTCTTCTGGTCTAGACTCTGTAAACCCTAAATCTTCATCTTCATTGTAAGTTGAAGGCGATGGTTTGGGCGGTGCAGGCTGTTCATTTTGGGTGGGTTGTTTCTTGGATACTTCACCTCCATTTAATATATCATTGAAATCGTTTATATCATTTTGTAACTTCTTTTTTGGATTAAACCCCATTGGCATTACATAACACCTCCTTTATTTTCCTATCTAATTCTGCGATATCTATATCTAAAGGAACTGGATAACTCTTTTCAAAAGTAGAGGCTTTTGCTTTAATAAAGGTTTTCTTACCTTTCGGTTCCGCTAGGGATTTCAATAATTGATGTATTTTAGGTTTTTGGAAACTTCTATCTACAGTTATTAATATACGTGAATTCATATTCTTTACATACTTAGGAATATATTTCTTTTCAGGTTGTCCTTCTTTTATAAACTTCTTACTTTCTTCATCGTATACATCTGTGTTGTTATATAGGTTCACATCGTAAGCATCTATATAGTCACCATAATCATCGAACATATCTAAGAATTTATCTTCTTCCGCTAGGTTAGAATCTATCTTAACCTTTTGGTTATGTTCCTTTGTATAGTTTTCTATATTGATTAGAACACCTTTACATTTAACCATTTTATCTAAACCATAGTATTCTTTTGCCCATTGACATAAACATATACATAGTTTTGTTCCATCATTTAAACTTTTCCATTTACTGTATAATGAACTTGGAATATATTTATCTGTTAGGTAACCCCTTACAGTGTAGTTTATTAACTCTTTTGATATTAACCTATAGTCTATTGGTTCTTCATCTATGTTTGGTTGTAATCTCTTTAGTTCTTCATGAATACGTTCTGTGAAATATTTATCCATGTGTTTCTTTACGTATTCCTTTGGGTTATCCACCCATGTATCCGCTAGGAACTCTCCTTCGTCCCATCTTCTGACCATGTCCCTTACGAAATACACTGGTGCTTCATTGGCATCATTTTTACAGTCTGCCCATGTGTCCCCTAGGTTTATACCCACGAAATAATCTGTGTGTCCCTCTAGGGTAACCATACATTCCTCTAGGATTATCTTATAAATATAAAATGGATTTATAGACTTATGCACTGATAATAAAAGTTCATCATGTATCAACATGTGCCATTTTGTTTTATCAAGAATTCCTTCCTTTTCACATCTTTTATAGAAATTTATAAGTATTTTACGGAATAATTCTGCGGCAAATGATTGTATTGGGAAGTTACCTGCGGCTCTTTCAATTGTTCCTTGTTTTGCCCTGTTCATATCAGACAAATCAAATAATCTATATCGACCTAAGTCGTTCTTAACCCAACCTACATCTTTATATTTGATTTCTCCGCTAGGAGTTTCCTCATAGTATCCACAGAACTTTTTGAACTTCTCATTATAGTCTTTATCCTTCTTTTGAAACTCCTCTCTAAAGTCTCTTGGGATTAATGCTTCCTCTCTATTGTGATTAAGCATTGCTATTATCTCCGCATTTTGTCGATTGAAGGTTTCAAGAAGTTGTCTTGTTTGGAATAGAGTTGTTTCATTTACAACGTCGTGTGTATCTGCACATAAACTATAATCTGACAATCCATATGGCACACCGAAGTTATATTTCTTCGATGTCTTTCTTAACTTCTTTGTTACCTCATAAACTGGTACATTGAAGAAGTTTGATGCTGATTCTATGTGGTAATCCCTCTCAGGGTCTCTCAGTTTTTGTACTAATCCATAAGCCTTTGTATGCTTATAATCTTCTTCCGCTAGGGAATGTTTGGCTAGGCATGATGCAAGTGATACCATTATTCGATACTCAACTTGAGCCATATCGAAGTCCACTAGGTACCAATCCTTGCCACCGTCATATGGAAGTACAAGTTCCTTTAGAGAACCTTTTAGTGTTTGAGATGGATTTTGAATCCTAAATGTTTCTATTCTAGTTAGTGAGTATGATGCAAATTTATGACCCTCTAGGTTTCTATCTCTGATTGGTTTTAAGTCCCCATCAAACTCTTTTCTTAATGTAGAATATTGTTGTAAAACATAAGCTACTGGATATTTTAATTTATTAAACTCTTTCGCTTCTATTAATACCCTTTCTCCGTCAGATGACATTAAATCCTCTTTCATCTTATTAGAAGGTTTATCAAGTTTTACACTACTTAATTTCTTTAGAACGTTTTTATTTGTTTGTATTTGACCTGTATCAGTTCTAGATATTACAGGATATCCAAGTTGGTTGAATAATATTTCCCTATAACTTGTTGCATTCATTTTGAATTCATATTTTGCATCTTCTGGTGGTTTATATTCATACACATTTTTATTAAACTCTTCCTCTGTTATCATATCATTTTGAAGTTGTAGTTTATATTTTGTGTATACGTTTTTCTTTGCTATTGATTTACCTATGAAAGACTCTAGGAATTTATGAATCTCCTCTAGGTCTTTTTCAGTCTTGTCCGCTAGGATTTTAACCTTTGGCTCATCAACTGTTAATCCTATGAATTCTGATTGGTATAATATATTAAGCATTGGCATATCTTGTTTCCTATATACTTTATACAGGTAGTCTGGCATTAACTCTCTTAGTGCCTTCCAACATTTTCTTGTGTAGTCGGCATCGGCACAACCATATAATACAGCCACTCTTAAATCCTTTATATATTTGTACTTATCAGCATTACCTTTACCTGTAACATCTTCTAATTCAGGTGTTTCATGACCAAATAAACGTCTTGTTATACCCTTTAATTTATTATTAAATTTACCTTTTGCTGATTTAGGGTCTAAGTTAAATGACATACTCATTGTATCATCATTCCAATAAGTCTGTATACCTTCTTGTAAGAATACTCTAGCATCGAACATGCAGTTATGTCCGACTAGGATAATTTTACGTCTGTCTAAAGTATACGTCTTACCTTTTACCGCTAGGGTAAACTCTTCACCCTTTACAAGAAATGGTTTTATCTTGCTAATCATATATTGAGCATCTATATTTGAGAAGTGTTCCATGTCGTTAAATATAACACGTGCTTGGTCGTCCTTCCATGATATAGGGGTTGCCACTATATGGTCTCTGTCTGGGTTGTCTTTGGATAATTCATAAATATTTAACCCTGTTGTTTCGGTATCGACTGATATTAAGAAATATCCAAATTCTTCAACTTGTTTAAAATATTCTTGAACCATGTCCTCTAGGAGGTCGTCTAGTTTCTCTTTAGTTTGTATAGCATTATAATCTTTTCCTTTAACCCATGATAGGTCTGATTTTGATGCTATATCCTCTAGTCTAATATCTGGTAATGATGCTATTACAACTTTCTTTTGTATGTCATCATTTACTTCTATAAATTCATCTTCCTTTACTTCAAATCTTGTGTAGGATTCTCTGAATGATAAGTTTAATGATGCATCACTACTTTCATATTCTAACTCTTTTAATTCATTGTCTATTTTTTCATAGTAGACCGCTAGGTTATCATCTAATGCACGAAATTCCTCTATTTTAACTCCGTCATCATATGTAACTTTTCTTTCAACTACGTTCTTCTCTGCAAATGTGTAGTTATTCGCATTCATTAATGTAGTTGCAAATTTATCAAATAAATCTCTTCGTCCATAATAAAAAACTTTACCTGATACTTTTAATTTTTTATATGCTGAAACTATATATCCTCTACGTACAGTTTTATACATGAAATCTACTGCATTCACATATACGGGATATTGTATTGGGTTTCCTAATATACGTGCAGATATATCGTCCACATGCATATTATTCATTATATACACTAAGTATCCTGATTTGTTTTGTTTCATTACGACTAGATATTCATTGTTTTCTAACTTAAATTTTCCATATAGATACATTAATAACAACTCCCTTCTCCGCTAGGTTGGATATTGTCAGCATTATAATAGGAATAAATATCCTCTATATTATTATAATACTCTCCCTTTCCGTAGCTATTTATTATTAGTCCATAATATGGAGTTAATTCTAATATATCATTTAATGGTTCATCATAAGTAAAAACCATTGACGAAAAAGTAACACTTCTCATTACTGGGTTTTTACCTGTTTCAATACCTATGAATCTTCTGTATTTCTTTCCTAAATCTAACAGAATACTATTACAAGTATGTAGTATATTTTTTGTTATTTCTTGACATACTATTTCATATGAATCCATGCAAGCCATTTCCGCTAGGTAGTTGTCTAGGTTCTCATCATATCCTATTATGTTTCCAAATGAGAAGTCATTTAAGATATGATAATCCATATTTAAAATGCCTCTAGATATTATTTGATACTTAGGTATTCTTCTTATATTCTTTATATCAGCTCCACATAATTTATGAAGTACATAATCTAAACTATCTTGGAGTGATAATATAACACTATACTTACTACTATATGTTGAGTACCCTAAGCACTCCATAGTGTAAGCATTATCATAATAAATATTATGAATTATTTTATATCTTTTTACATCTAGTTCTGTTAGTCTTTGTAAGTTCTCATAATCTTCCTCAAACTTTTTGTCTAACATTGTTCTTATTGTTTTTTCTAATTTAGGTAATCTTCTGTATCTTATTTTATTATCATGTAAACGACCGTATAATTTATCAAAACTAGGGTCATCTAGGTTCTTATAAGAATCTATTAATATATTCATTTGTATTGTCCAATTTTGGTTCACTATCAAACACGTCGATAGTCCCATTAATCTCCTCTAATTTATTACGGTCTACATTATATAAGCATTCACCTAAATCAGTCACTCCGTATTCACGAAGAATTTGTTCATTTAATGTGGTTCTAAATTTATGCTTAGAACCATCTGCGTAGGTCATAACAACCCAACATTCTTTCTCTAATAATCTTTCCATATAAACCTCCTTAAAATAAAAATAGCCCTCTAGTAGAGGGCTAAAAATCTCTACTTAATTTTGATGGTAAATGATTAAATCATCTAATCCTTTTTCTGTACAAACCCAATATCCTTTTTCATGTAGGTAGTAGGTTCTATTCATAATTTTCTTTGTAACTAATTTACCATCACTTAAACAGAAATAACCATACTCATTTACTTTACTTAAGTATTTTGTTCTTATTGCATTTATGTCACTTACATATGGGTGGCATATTAATGAGTCTGATATTTCCTTTAATTTATCCATATCTAATTTTTCCTCTAGGGAACTACGGAACATATAAGTTTCCTTATCAACTAAATCTTTTATATTTAAGAATATGCCCATTCCTCCTCTATAACTTTTAAATACTACACTAATTATAGAGTTCATAACGGCTTCTTCATTTTCTAATATTCCATTTTCCGCTAGGGGTAGACACGATGTAATTATACCATTGCTGTGCGATGCATTTATGCCATATTTTATCAGTTCCCTTTGATTATAAGTGTCAAGAATTTTTAAATCACGGTAAGACGGTGTTTTTTCAAACAGACCTAAAAAATCTCTAAACTCATTCATAACATCTACTACATTTAGCATTGATTTTGCTGATTGAATTTTTTCCGCTAGGATTATTGTATTGATACTTATGAATGCACAAACTGATAATGCACGAATTCCATCAAATAAAAATCTTCGGTTGTCTATATTGTAATCATACTGAAGTGCTATATTGTTTATCCAAAGTTTATTGATAGTTTGAGTTACAAAATTTACAAACTTTTTAAAGTCATTATCTAATTTTATTTTTGGCACTAATTCCACATTTTTTCTTCTATTAATATAACTTTTCTTTACTTCAAAACAATTCAAAAGTGCTTCTGAAGACGCATAACCATTTCCAATATAGTTACCGAATTTATTATCCTTAAATATGAACTTTTGTGTACTTTTGTTTTTTATGAATTCTCCATTTAATCCATTTACACCTTTTAATAACTTTTCGTAATTTGATAATGTAGTTTTGAAATATTGACTAATACTCCCAAATTTAAATATATCCTCAGAAATCATACCTAAAATATCTATATTTTTAGTAGAAGTCATATCATTTAACGATTTGTTTCTGAATACTGCTAATTTATCTTGTCTGTTTTGTTTTATTTTACTTTGTGCTTCATCGTCAAATATATTATCACCATTTTTACCTTCACTATCTAGGATAACGGCTTCTCTTATACTGTCAAAATCTTTTATGTAGTGTTCTAAGCTATACGTGTATTTTTGCCATGCTTTAGTTCTGAACATTAAAGATTCAATACTAAGAAGGTCTATATTATTTTGATTTAAATTGTTTATAAGATGCTCTGAACACTTCATAGCCTTCACAACTAACCAAAATATTTGTTTATCATCTTTTAGATTCTTTTTAAATATAGGAGTTGCATTTGCACGCTCTGTATATTCGTTATTCCCATTTTGGTATATGATATTAAATTTTTCCTCTAGGGATAAATTGTCTGATAATCTCTTTATATGTGATATAAAATTCTTTCTAAGCATATAAGTACGACGTCTGAAATTATTTGGGTCATCTACTATAATGAAATTCTTATCAATAAAATCAAAGAATACACCACATTTGATATAAAAATACTTATCAAATATCCCACGAAATCTATTCCATCTTTTTTCTGCATACATTAATTTATAAGTAGAAAAAATGTCGTACAAAAAATCCTCATCTGGTTCCTTATCATCACCATATTTTAATGCAAAACTGGCTGCATATATGTTTCTTACATCTTCTTTAAATGGTATATTATAGTTTGGTTCTTTTTTATCTAATTCGTCTGTTGCAGTTTTATCGTATGCACTAAACACTTCACCCATACCATTTCTTAGTGTTTCACTTCTTTTGTCAAGATGTTTCTTTATGTAAGGCATAAAAGATTTCATATAGAAGTTACTAAATGCATTTGCCAAATATCTAAACATTGAGTCAGTATCTTGAAATCTTGAACGATAATTCTGGAATACCTTCTCAGTAAAATCTAGATGTATTGCCGCTAGGCCTGCATCACTTGGAAAATATCCCTTTCTATTCAATGTTTGTTTTATCATGTCTTCTATTTTTTGACATTTTGAATAACTATACACTACGTTATTCATTGAATTCTCTGATATATAAGATATCAAATAATCCATTAAAGAATTGCCCATTTTTACCCTGTCGTCTACTTTATCGGCGATGTAGTTAATTATGTCCATTACATCTAATAGGCTTACATCTTTTTGTAAGCACTCAGCTATGTCATCTATAGATTGTTTTTCGTATGTCTTTAATATCTCTTTATATCCCCTATCATTTAAGTATACCTCTAAAATATATTTAACTTTAGGTAAACTCAAATGACACGAAACCGTACTTAGTAACATTGCTTACCTCCCTTAAAATAGTATTAAACATATTAAGACAACCGCTAGGAAGTATAATACTATCTTGTTTTTTGCAGTAAGTACCGAGGACAAAAGAATTAATACAGTTCGTAACGCTTTCTTTACAAATAAGATTAACTCTTCTACAATTTTAAATATAATACCTCTATATACTCTACTGTCTAATTTGTCCGATTTACTTCGATTACAATTTCTACAAGAAGACACACAATTTATTATGTGGTTTGGTCCCCCTTTTGCTAACGGTATTATGTGGTCTACTTCCATTTTATCTTTTGCTACTGGCTTAAAGCACATATAGCATATATAATAACCGAATATGCCATGATTGTGTTCCATATATTTCTTTCGATAATCATATTTATTGCGTTCGCTCATGTTAATCTCCTTAATTAAAAAGGAGGGGTGAAAAAATCACCTCACCCCTCACTAATTGTCGAGAGATAACTTTCGTGTCTTACCTAAGTCTGTATAATTAGCAGATTCCTCTTTATGTAGGTTTTCATCTTCCTCAATATTTATGAAATCTGTATCATCTATATCATCCATAGTAAAATTATCTAGTACCCCTCTGATGTTATATGTTAATGGAGTTTCTTCTTCTGTTGTTTCGTAAGTGTCTTCTTCTTCTACGATTAATTTTTTAGTATTTTCCTTTATAGGACTGCCGAATTTACAATTATCTTTTACTGTAAATTCATACAGTTTCTTTCTATCTTTCGTAGTTAAATCTTCTCCCATCGCTATTCTTCCCATTATACCATATTCAGGTAATACTTGTCTGTGGGAAACTAATTGACCAATGTTATTTAGATTTTCTTCGAATACGACACTTTGTAATGCCCCTCCATATAATCTTACAACATCTTGTTGTTTAGCTATATTTAATCCGTGAATTAAATAATAATTAGAGTTCTCCGCTAGGAGTTCTTTTGCTTCATAGTAACGTATTAAATTACCTGATTGAAGTCCAGGTATATTTGTTTTTATTACCTTTATTGTATCTGTTTGTAACTTAACTAATAATTCAAAATGTCTTGCCAATACATTTACTTTAACTCTAAAGTTTCTGTAATATGTATTTAACAAATTCATTTGTTGTTTTAATCTATATTCTCCAGCATCATGCACATCGCAATCTATGTCCGCTAGGTTACCATCAAAATAAGGTGCAAATATACCTGATTTCTTACCATTATGCATTATAAACTTAGTATCTTCTGCTGTTTCATAAAGTACAGTATACTTGTTGTCTAATCCTAAACTATTGAATTCCACTAAGCCTGTTGTTAAAGGTTCAAATGCTTCAACGTATTCTCCATTAACTACCGCTAGGGACTCTATAGGTACTTGTTTAGTTATTTGATTAAACTCTAATAATGCATTTTTACCATTGTTATTTACCCTTACATAGCCACCCTTCCAAGTGCATATTGCTTTAGGGTCTTTTCTTGATAGTCCACCTTTAAGTAAACTTGCATGTAAATCAACACCGCTAGATGCTGACGTACCCGCCTTACCACCTTCATGGAATAATGATAAAACTAATTGTGTTGCAGGTTCTCCCATTGCTTGGGCACTCTCTATACCTACCCTTTCGCCTATAAAAGGTAAGCTTTCTCTATCATATTTTAATCCATAACAATGTTGACATATTCCGCCTTTTGACTTACAACCTAATGTTAATCTTACATTTACATACTCTGGATTATGTTGATTTATATAATCTAAAGTGTCCTTATCTATAAATCCGTCATTATCTATCATAGGGAAATCTAGACAATATCTTCTATTTAAAAGACTTTCATAGAACTCTGTTAGTTTATAATAAATTCTATAAACCCCGTCTTCGCATTCTATTTCTTTTATCTTTTTCTTAAATATCATATCAACTGTTTTTGGATTTATTGTCATATCTTTTCCTAAGAAATTAGATAGATATTTCTCTCCGCTAGGCGATATATGTTTGATGCGTTTACCATTTAATTTATCCGCTAGGATTATCTCAGAACCTTCGTATTGCTCTTTATTTCCGTTTGATTCTTTAGTTATTTTATAAACTGAATCATACCCTAGTTTTAATTTTATTGGTTTAGCCCCGCAATCATCTTCAACAACTTCTATACCAGATAACATTGATATCATCTGTCTTGTTGCATATCCCGCTTTCGCAGTACCACTTGCTGTTGAGAAAACCCCTTGTAATGTACCATAAGAAGATACATTTATTTCAGTAGAAGTTAACCCGTCAGAATATGAATTTAATATTGCTATCTCATGAGTATCATTTAATGTTCTCATGTTTAGACCCGCTAGGGATATAGTTTGTGATATTTGGTTATCAGAACCCCTTGCACCTGAGTCCTTTATTATGAATAAGTTATTATTTCTTGGAAGAGCGTTTTTAGTTTCTTTATTCACTATTTTAGTTAAAACTTTACCTAATTCTATTAATGCAGTCTTTCTTCCTTCTTCTGATACAAGTCCTTTTATATACCAGTTATCGATTTCCACTCTTTTTTGTCTATAAATATCTTTGTATTTATCTACATCAGTTGCCATCGCTTTACGTTTACATTCTCTTGTATAGTTTTTAGAATATTTCTCATATTCTTTGTCTGCATCCGCTAGGTCTACATTTAACTTACTTGTAAACTCTTCTTTTGATTCTTTTTTATCCATTAATTCGTTAAACATATCTTCGTTTAACTCACGTTCTTGCATTACGTCCTCTAGGGATATTGTCATACCTGATATGTCTGAATATTTAAATCCAAATTCCATCATAGATTGCATGTCTTCCATGTATGTGTCTATGTCTTTTGTTTTATATATTTCTCCATTTATACCAGATATTTTTATATATTTTACATCTCCCACTTTACCGTTTCTTGATGCCAACAGTCCATCATATTTTAATTGTTTGTAATTGGCTGGATTGATTGGTGGCAATGGAGATTCTGTTGGTTCACCTACAACAGGGAATTTTAGTGTATTTTCAAATGGCTCGTCTGTGAAACCATCATTAAATAAACTGTTAAATAATATCCTTCCTGCAGTTGATAAATATCGGTTACCATTTATAGTTATTGTCGTTAAATCTTGCATCTCTACATATGAAGTATCTACCAACATTTGAAGTTCATCTAGGGAGCCTACAGTAACTATTTGATTATAACGTTTGTCGTCCGCTAGGTGTGTTACATTGTTGTATAACATTGTTGCCCAATACATTCCAAGCACCATATCTTGTGAATGTTCCACGAAGAATGAACCATCTTTAGGGTTGATTATAGCGGCTTTTGATGTTGCCTTTTCAAGTACTTCCTTCTTAGCACTTTCAGTTATTACCCCTTCCACGTGCATAGTATCACCATCGAAGTCTGCATTATATCCTTTACAAACTAATGGATTTATTTCTATTGCACGATTGTCTGTTATTTTTACATGGAAACCACATTGACTTTTCTTATGAAGAGATGGCTGTCTACCGTCTGTAACAACTTGTCTATTTAAGAATGATTTAACTTGCTTTGTTACATAGAACATCAAATCTTTTGCTTCATTTGAACTACCTGTAAAACCACCTTTACGAATTAACTTCTCAAAACCATATACGTTTTTACTTGCTATATGAGTTAACATCTTCTTAAAGAATTTATCAACTCTTGCTTGTTCGTTAGGTAATACTTCCATTAAATGTTCATCACGGGCTAGGTAGGCTTCTAGGTGGATACGATACATATTAACGCCCATTAAGAAAGGTATACCAATTGTATCCATTTTCATTTTAGGGTCTTGTGCAGGTATTATAACTGAACGACCACTAAAGTTCACCCTCTTACTTAATATATTCTGTCTTAAATCACCTTTACCTTCTCTGTTTGAACCAAAGAATGAATTGATTAAAGGCATCTTATTACTGTTATTTGTTTTAGCTAAACCTATGAATTTATTTATAGCATCATAAACGCCTAATTGAGACTTAGAACCGCTAGAACGTTTTATCTTTTCTACTGCTGAATAGATTTGGCTATAGTATTCATCTAGGTCTGCACTTTGGTGTTTCTCTTCCATTCCTGGTCTGTATACTGGAGGTAATATTGGGTATTTACTTATGATTAAATCTGTAAATTCATAACCATCTCTTTGCCATGCTTCTAATACACCTACATTATCTAATAGTTTTTCAACTGAACTTGATACTGATGTGTATTCGTCCCAATGGGATTTTATCTCATCAAGCATACCACCAACAGTTATGTTTTCAAACATTTTTATTATTGCACCTAATCCTCTGTTATCTATACTTGCATTTCTACTATTTGAATCCATTGTATAAATATAGTTTCCGCTAGGTGCTAATGAATTACGACCTTCAATGATTAATCTATAATCTTCACCACTTAGGAACTTACGTTTTAAGTTTCCATTTTTGTCATAAGTGAATACAGGTATACATTGTAATAAACTACAATATTTAATCATATATGGATTTATTATTTTACAACCTAAATCAATGTAACCCATTTTATGTTTACTTTTATGTCTTCCTCTAGGTGATTGTATAGATGCTCCGAATATGAATGGGTCTTTTAAACTTGCTATGTCCGCTGTATTTAATGCCCTTGGCGCTAATCCTTCTATTTCACTATCTAGTAATGGTGCTACAACATAATCACCATTTTCATTGTTCTTTAAGTTTACACCTAAACACATGAAAACACTTTGTAAAGCAAGGTTATTTCTATTTTCACCTGAACACTCTACATCTTCTGGATTTGCCATTATGATATCCTTTAAATTATTACCACCTATGATATCATCTGAATGTATGGAAAATAAATCTTGTAAATACTTATCACAACCATAAACTGTCCAACCCCATGTTTCCATCTCACCTTGTGCTTGTGAACCGATAGATGATTGTGGTTGGTTTGTTTTTGGATTTAATTTAGCTGTTTGATTTACAGATGCCATTTTCTTCTTAACCATATGCTCTAATTTAGTTATATACATATAACCAACTTGAACAGGTCTTTTGAATCTTTCTCCTGTACGACCATCTACTAATATCTTTGGACCGCAGTTAAACACCTTACAAACATCTGTTATATATTCTTTTGTATCTGGGTGATATGCAGAAACTACAGCAACTTTACCCTGTTGTTTCATTGCTAATGCAAAAGGAACCTCTAGGAGTTGTGATAAGTTCATTCTTGAAGGTACGCCAAGTGGTGATAAAATTACTTCTATTGGTTCACCTGTTTCTTCTACGTATGGCATATCTGCATCTGGAATTACTTTTGATACAACACCTTTATTACCATACGAACCAACTATCTTATCCCCAACTTCAGTAGGTTCTAATTTAGCTAGTGTAACTGTTGCAGTCTTTCCGTCTTTACTTATTGACGCATTTACAACCTCACCTGAAACTCCATCTGGTACAACTGTTTTTGGACTTATTGAACTATCTCCTCTTACCCTTGCACCGTCGTAACTTCTTCTTACCTTACTTATTACGGTTGAACCTGCCGTTAGGTATGTTCCTATTTTAGGTAAACCATTGTCTTCCATATATTCTTCTTTTTCACCTATAAAACCAAATGTCTCCTCATGTTTTCCTTCTTCTGAAAAACACTCTGCTTCTATTGTGTGTAATAATGGTGCTGTTAATTTGCTACTATAACAAACACTTTCCATTATACAAGATGCATCTTCTATTGTCGAACATTCATATGTTTTGTAACACATTAAATAGTTATTACCTAATGCTAAGTCTTCTGAAAAATCACCTACGTCAGCTCCACCATAATCCACTAATGTAGTATCCAAGTCTGATTTATTTATGTCAACATTCATATTATAAATTACTATGTCATCGCCTTGGTATGTTAAATCATCATTTGCATTTATTCTATTTGTGTATATAGTCTTTTTATCTGTTTTATACATAAAGTCAAATGAACGTTCTATTCTACATGGTGTCCCGTCGTTTGATTTAAATATTTGTTCGTCCGCTAGGACTGTGAATGTTAGCCTTCTTTCCTTCTCGTGATGTAAAGTTATACTTGAAGTCAGCTTTATTTTCTTAGATAAAAATTCTTCCTTTGAAAGCCTTATTGAGTCCTTGTATTCATTATAGTAGTCCGCTAGGATATCTTTAGCTCTTGTTATTCCTTGCGGATTTATTGAGAAAGCACCTGTTGATACAAGACGTCTTTCCATTTGCAGTGTTGCTATGGCTTGTCTTGATTGGTTTATACCCATTAGTATTCTCTTTTGATTTGAGAATTGTATAAAAGGTATGTTAGCCCTTGCCATACTCATTGATTGAACACATGATATTTCTTGATATTTTATATCCTTCAGAGGAACATTTATTAAGGTATCACCATAATAACATAACTCTGTTGGTTTGTCGAATTTTGCATCAAACGGTGCCCTATAAGCATGTAATTCCTCTTTTGCACTTACATACACTATTTCACTTGTTGGTCTACCATTCTTAACCACATAATATGGTGTTGTCATAAACCCTAAATCATCTGTTTTAGCTAGTAAAGTTGGATATGCATGTTTACCCATTGATTGACCTTCTGGCTGGTCTATTACATCGAATCTATTAAACTTCATTGATATATTAGATATCATTTCAGATGTTACTCTCTCTATATCCATGAATTGTTTTTCACTTGTTGACATCACTTGCATTAAGTTTGTCTTACTACTTGATTGCAATGCTTTTGATTTGTTTTCCTTTATTTCATTTATTAGATTAACATTAAAACTTAAACTTATATCTGACAATAAAGTTGCTATGCTATCATATATATCTAAGTCCGCTAGGCCTACACATATATTATCTGATAACTTCCTACAATTCTTAACTAACTTATCTAATACTAATGTATCAAAGCTTATTGATACCCTAGATGTTGGGCCAAATTGGTCATCGCAATCCCCTAAACCATCTAGGGCATTTGCATACATGTTTATCATTGTCAACAATTCATTAGTTGTAAATCTTACTGGGTCAGCTTCAAGTTTTAATATCTTTGCAGTCTTATTTCCATGTTTTATATATAGTTCCGCTAGGGGAGATTTGTCTAAATCCTCTAGTATTTTTACACTTAACTTTGTACCCTTCTTTACGTTTAATTCTTTTAATATTGTGTTGCCATTTTCATCTACTGTCTCTATAGTTGTTTCTACATCTTTAGCTAACTCTTTATTAATTGCTCTACTTGTAAATGATGTGTTTACTTTATATCTCTCATAGTTAGCTAAATCAGAACCTATTACGTCAGGTTGAAATAAATCATTAGTAAATATTTTAAACTTCTCTGTATTATTTTGTATTTCATACCTTCCGCTAGGTAATGCTGTTGACAACTGTCTTATACATTCTTCTGTACTTTTTTCATTAACCAATGAGTTTAATATATAAGTGTTTTTACCTAAAATATTTAGCAACTCTATATAAGTTTTACCTGTTAAACCTTTTAACAGTACCCCTACGTTTTTTAATTGTGAACCCCTACTATCGAAGGTATAATATATTTGTTTATTCTTCGAAAAGAAATACATGTTTCTCTTGAAGTTTGAGCTGTATTTTAATTGAGGTAAAGTTTTTATCTCCTCTGCGCCTTCTTCTGCTTCATTCTTCTTTGCAGGTAATATAAACCAACCCGCAGAAGGCTTTGTTAGAGTTAGTATTTGTTTATCTGATTTACCTATTTTAAAACCAGCTTCACTTGGAACTGGTAACTCTAATAAATCCATTGTTGAACTTATACTCTCACCTGTTACAGTGTTCTTTACCGTAACTAATGCTCCAACTGGGGTACAATATGTCTCATTCACTTCATGATTATTTGTTGAGTCGTACCCTAAATACTTATACGTTATTTTATAGTTTTTAAATTCTCTTTCTAATTTATTAAGGCAATTCGGTATCTTGTCATTTACCAATTCACGAAAACCCATTAATTATCACCTCCAAATATTATTTCATATATTTTACACGCTAGGTCATATTCTACTGGGTATTTGTGTTTTCTGTCTTTTCCCCCACCTGCGTCCTCTAGTATATATTTTAACATGGCTACAGTTATGTAACCAATGTCTGTTGCATAATCTCCTGACTCTGCAGATGCTTTAAAGAACTGTAAAAGAAACTTATCTGGTTTCTTTGGTTCAATATAAGGGAATCTAGCTAATTGCTGATAGTTTACCAACATAACCCCACCCTTCATCTCTATTGTTTTCTATTTCTAATTTATTTAACCCAACGCATGTAAAGCTAGAAGTATCCTTACCAGTCTTACTTCCGATTGAAGACACAAATAATATGTTAGCATTGTTGGCCGCTAGGAATGCTCTTCTGAACTCTTTAGACTTCATTAGTTTATCAAAGCATTCTTTATTAACATACATTTGTGGTTTTATACGTGTTATTCCATATCCATTGCTATTCACATAAAGAGCATTCATCCTCTGCACCTCCTAATTGCATTTTCTTTGTTTCTTCTTTTTCTCTTTCGTTAGTCTCTCTGTATATCTCACATTCTATTCCATCAATTACCATTGTTTTTTCAAGAGTTAGATATTTTGTTTCCTTCTCTATCCCACGCATGTCATTTATATATTTATAAATATCTAATTTCATTTCTAATCCTCCTACTATAAGTGGGAATCATAATATTTGTAAAACCTTTCATTAGCACGTATACCACATGTATCGAGGATATAAAAACAATCTTTAAGTTTATCTCTGCACTCAGTAATTATTCCTTTCTGATGACTTGCAATCAGATAATCCATATATCTTTCATATGATGTTTGTATATTATCATTTGTTAAAAGTTTTAAGAATCTTTTAGAAACCTCCAATGCTTCATTTAATTCATTTTTTGTTCTATAATAAATAAATTCATGCGGACAACCTTCACAGAACATTGTTAAAAATTCTTCAAATACTGAAGTTGCACTATTCTCTGGTGCATAAACATATATTACTCTGTCCCTTATTAATTGGTCTCTTATTAATCCCGCATCTTTATTTCCATTAGAATATTCCGCTAGGAGGTCATTTGATTGCTTTTCACAGAACTCCCTAAACTCACGTTTATTGTTTAGAAATTTATCCTCTAGGTTTACTCTATTTTCCCATATTCTAAACTCTACAGAGTTTTCTCCGTAGTACTCTCTGGCTATTTTTAATCTTAGGTTATTATACTTTCTCACTACTTCTATTATAGGTAAAGTTGTTTCCTCTGTAAATAGAGTTCTTCTTCTAAATCCTAATATAATTATTCTTTCTAACCAATGTTCATATAGCCATCTTTCTTCTCTTACGTTAACACTTAAATTACCTTCTTCTTTGCCCTTTTTTATTTCTTTATATGAAGAAGATAATTTTTTAACTACTTCTTGTAAGGCAAATTTTGCAATCTCTTGGTTTGGTGTACTGAAGTACTTTTTAACCGCTAGGATTGTATTTACCATTTCTTCCACTATTTCACGAGTTCCTATCATTTGATTAACAGTGTAACTATCAAGCAATAAAGTCAAATCTTCTGGTTTTGTATCTATTGCCCTTTTGTAGAAATCCACATATTCTCTATTAAAAGGAACTCTCTTTTTTAAGATAAGTTCATCATAAGCCTTTCTTGCCTCTAAAGATTTTTCTCCATTATATCTGTTAAATATTTCTATCTCTTTTTCTCCTGTAACTTCATACATTGGATTATATCTACTTAGCTGACTTAATAATATTATCTTTTTACTATTATCTACATTATTCATTTTTTAATCCTCCAATACTAGATTTGATATTGTATTACTGTGTCGCTCAAACTTTACTTTGCTCCCAATATTTATGTTATTTTCTATTATAATTGAGGGATTATATCCATTGATAAATGACACAGTTGCTCCATCATTAGTAACGACTGGCTCTATATTTATTCTACAACTTTTATTAATTCTCTGTTGCTCAAATATAATGTCAGTTACTATAGATTCGTAACAATCAAATTTCCAATACCCAAGCTTTACTGCTATGTTTCTATTAGAGTACTGTCCATTAATTTCATCTACAAAATTAAGATTATCTATTTCAAGTACCAGACCATCACTTGGAATGTCTTTATATTTAAAATACATTTCGTCCGCTAGGTCTGTAAACCATTGGTTAAATTTATCCCTATCACTTGGTATTTCCTCGTTTTTTATCCCCATGTGTGGTACAACTTTAAACCCATTTTCCTCTAATTTTTTTAGTAATTCTAATTTAGTGTTACAATCAAATCCCTCTGCGTTAAATGCATAAGGTTGTAACTTATCGTAATCACAACTTGTATGTCTTACCCTTAACATAGATAAAGCACTTGATTTTGGTGTCTTGTATTTGTCAGGATTATATCTTTGTTGTAGTTCCGCTAGGTGTACTTTAGGAACTACCATTTCGGTAAAGACTTTTAGCATTATATTGCTGTTGTCTACTTTCTGTGGAAGGACATTTCGTGCGTTTTCTGTAACATCAAATCCTTCACCTTTTCTCCCTCTGGACATAGATAATTCATGTGTATTTTCAACATAAAGATTCTTTATATTTACTCCATCCACCTTTAATGATAACACTAAATCTTGTCCTCTGCTCTTTTTGACAAAATCAAATACCTCATCTATATTAGTAACTGCAGATATAGATAAGCTTTTCTCTTCATCAAGATATTTACTATATCTTGACATTGTGCCTAACTTAGGCAAATAGCTACTTAACGAAAACTCTTTAATTAAATTATAAGGAATTGGGTCATCATCATATGTTCTATTTACATATTCTGATAGTTGATTACTTCTTATAATAAGTCGATTTAACCCATCGTAGTCACTATCACTTAATATTGGATAACCTACCCTATACATGAATCTTGCTAGTATATATAAATCTCTGTATCTTTTGTCCATATACAATTTATTTGCTATGTCCACCTTTTCACCTCCTATTCTGTTACCTCTTGTGCCATTAATAGTCTATGGTCTCCTGAACCATCTGACACGCAAGTATTTAATATTAATCCGTCATTTTCTGTTAGGTCACTATAAGGGGTTACAACACTTTTCTTAGATTGTTCCGCTAGGTATTCCTTTACTTCTTCTCCTGTTGTTTGTTTGTATTTAACAATGTAAGAATCAGGAACACGAAGTAAGCAAACAGGTTTAAACTTTCTGCAAGTTTCCCCATCATAGATGTATATGATATTTGAATCGAAAAACTCTTGGTCTGCAAATTCGGCTATATCAGAAAACATAGTTGTATTTAACATATTATGCCCATGTATTAAACTCATCTTACTAAAACTTAATTGGTTTTCATCTAGGAATATTGAACCTGATTTTGATGGTTCATTTTTGTAATTATAGTTTAAGTAATGTGTGTTACCACCTGAACATATTGGATAATCAATATGTGTCCCTGTTATATAGATATAACCTATTATATCTCTGTTTAAATCCTTTACCTTATTGTATTTATCCTCTAACTCTTTTGCAATTTTTTGGTCGTATGCATTTAATACTTCCTCACTAGATGATGCACTTGATGCTATCGGTGCTTGTGGTATATCATTATTATTCAGTTTGTTGACAACCATATAAGAACCTCCACCTATTGCCACTACAACTGCTAATCCTATACAATATTTTTTTATATTCATTTCATTGTATCCTTTCTTTATTTAGTTCGGTATAATATAGAATTTCCGCTAGGTGTAATGTAGGTTGGCTCATTATGCTTTATCAAAAATGCCGTATATCAATTATGCTAAATAAAAGATATACGGCATTAAAACTGCTTAATTAGACTTAATTATAATTATTTTCTAAATCTTTTTATACCAACACCTAAAACACCTAAAGCAGCCGCAGTAGCTGATGATATAGCTATTGCACCAGTTTTAGTTTCGCCTATTGAACCACTAACAGTACCGTCAGTTATTCCGTCAGTATCTTGGTCACCGTCTTCATCTTCATCAGTATCTTGGTCACCATCTGTATCTTGGTCTCCATCTGTAGTTTGGTCACCGTCTTCATCTTTATCAGTATCTTGGTCTCCATCAGTTGTTTGGTCACCGTCTTGGTCACCGCCTGGAGTTTGGTCGCCATCTTGGTCTCCGTCTGGAGTTTGGTCTCCATCACCTGTATCTGGAGTTTGGTCACCATCTTGGTCTCCACCTGGAGTTTGGTCTCCGTTTTGGTCTCCATCTGGAGTTTGGTCACCGTCTCCTGTGTCTGGAGTTTCAGTATCTGTATCAGTATCTTGGTCTACGTCTGTTCCTTGGTCGCCGTTTCCTGGTTGTTCAGTCCCTGCTACGCCCCTTGCTACCTCATTTGCATGTATTGGAGCTACTGCACCAAATGATAATCCTGTTACCACAGCTCCCATTGCTAAGAATTTTAAGAATTGTTTGTTCATTTTTGAACCCCCTGTATATAATGTAATTTTAGAAAGAGGAGTTTATTTTATGTGAGAGCATATTTTTAAAACTCCCCTTTCTTTTATCTCTCATTTTTAAATATTTTCATGTCAAACTAAAATGTAGTTTTTGCAACAACCGCTAGGTGTCTATTTTCTAGATTTTCTTCTTAAACCTAGAGCAATACCTCCTAACGCTAGGGCAGATACCCCTCCCATTGCGGATATTACACCTGTTTTTGGTAACTTATTTTGTTGGTTTTCTGGTGTAATTTCTTTTCTATTTGTTGCTATACATTTTATTATTTCACCATCTGTCTTAATTTCAAATGGGTATAACTTATCATCTAAAATATATCCGCTAGGAGCATCATATTCGTGATAATAATATTTACCATAACCTAATTGGAATTTAGCAATACCATTTTCATCTGTTGTTCCTTTCTTAACTACTTCTTTATCTTCATTTAAGATTTCGAACTTAGCATTTGGTATTAACTCACCATCAATTATGTCTTTCTTAGTTATTTCTAATTCACCAGTTATTGGTTTATTAGTCATTTCACATTTTACAATTTCATCTTTTGATTTAATTTCGAATGGATATGGTGTGCCGTCTAGTACATAACCTTCTGGTGCTCCAAATTCTCTATAGTAATATTTACCATAATCAAGTTTGAATTTAGCAATACCATTTTTATCAGTTTTGCCCTTTACAACAACTGTTTCTTTGTCTTCCGCTAGGATTTCAAAATTAGCATTAGGAACTAAATCACCGTTAACTACATCAGTTTTAGTTAATTCCATATCTCCAACTATTCTGTCATTTTCTGCTTCAACTTTAACTGTTGTTCCATCTTCTTGAATATTGAAATCTACTTTATCTTCAGACTTAACATAACCTTCTATTGCTTCTTTTTCTTTGAAGTAATATTTACCATAAACTAAATCTTCAACTTTTATTTCTCCGTTAGAATCTGTTGTATATTCACCTTGAGATTCATTGTTAGAGTTGAATAATTCGAACTTAACTCCTTTTAATGGTTTTCTATCTTTAGAATCAACTTTAGTTAATACAACATTACCTTTTGCATGTTTATTAACTTTATTTAAATCTATTGTTTTACCATCTTCATTTACTGTGAAATCTATTTTACTATCATCTAGGACATATCCTTCAACTGTTTCAACTTCTTGGATATAATATTCACCGTATAATAAATCTTTGATTTTTATTTCCCCATTAGAATCTGTTTTATATGTTCCTATTTCTTTGTCTACTTTATTACCTCTTGTATCTATAGTTTGAACTAATTTAAACTTAACTCCCGCTAGGGTATTACCGTCATCATCAGTTTTCACTAATTTTATATTACCTTTTATTTCTTGGTCTTTTACTTCTAGTTTTATATCTTTTCCATTATCATCTTTTGTTACCTCAAAGTCTATTGGCTCTGCTACTTTATATCCGCTAGGTGCTGATAGTTCGACTAATTGATATTTACCTACTTTTAATTTTTGTGGTATATTTATCTTACCATTCTTATCAGTTGTAAATACGCTTTCGCCTTCTCCATTTCCTGTTTGGATAGTAACATCTTTACCGTCTTGAGTTAACTTGAATTTAGCACCTTCTAATGGTGATTTGATTTCAACACCAGTTTTGTTTACAGTCACAGATGCTCTTATAAATTTGTTTACAACTTCAACTTCAGTAGTTTTTGCTGCTCTTTCAATTTTAAATTCATGAAGACTATCATCTGTTATATATCCGCTAGGTGTTTCAACTTCTTGATAATAATAAGTACCAGGTTGTAATACAAGCTCTAATTTACCATTAGAATCTGTCTTGCCTTCTTTTACAACAGTCTTTTTATCTGAAGAATATATCTTGAATTTTACATCCGCTAGGAATGCTCCTTCATCATCTTTTTTAGTAATTATTATCTTACCGTCTTTTAATTTATCCTTCATTTCTGCTTTAACAGTCACTCCATTTTCTTTGATTTCGAAATCGTATAATCCGTTATCAATTACGAAGTCAGCTGGAGCATCGAACTCTTGATAATAGTATTTACCATACTCTAAATTTTTGAACTTAGCCACACCATTTTCATCTGTTTTACCTTCTGTAACAACTGTTGTTTTATCTTCTTTATAGATTCTGAATGATGTATTAGGAACTAAGTCTCCGTTAGATATGTCTTTCTTAGTTAATTCGAAGTCTCCTTTTATCTTGTCGTTTAATACTGTTTTAGTTACTAATTCACTATTTTTAGTTATATTAAATGAAACTTTTTCAGTATTCAATACATAACCAGTAGGTGCTTTAGTTTCTTTAACATAGTATTCCCCAACTAATAAATTATTGAATGTAACTTCACCTTGTTCATTAGTTCTTGCTGATATGACTTCTTTATCTTTACTATCATATACTGTGAATTCTGCATTTGCTAGAGGTTTATTTCCGTCTTTAGATTTCTTAACTACCTTTAGACTACCTTTAGCTTTCTTGTTGATAACATTAATCTCTAATAACTGTCTGTGTTGAGTAAGATTTAATTCTTTTATTTCATCATCAAGAACATATTTATCACTTGTTTCTGTTTCTTGATAATAATATTTACCTACTGGTAAGTTTTCTATTTTTGCTTCACCTTTATCGTCAGTTACTACTGTTTTTACTTCTGTCTTTTTGTCTGATTGTAATATCTTAAATTTAACTCCCGCTAGGACTTCTCCATCTTCGTTTGTTTTCTTAATTAAGATGTTACCCTTCATCTTCTCATTAGTTCTTGTTTCAGTTATTTTTTGACCATTTTCAGTTATTGAAAATGCATGTTTAGTTTCGTCAAGAATATATCCGCTAGGTGCTTTAGTTTCTTGATAGAAGTAGTTACCGTATGGTAAAGTGAATGTTACCTTACCTTCTGCAGTTGTACCTGTCTTAACTACAGTTGTTCCGTCTTCCGCTAGGATTTGATATGTTGCACCATCAAGTAATTCCCCAGAATCTAAATCACTCTTAACTATTTCTAATTCTCCCGCAGATTTATTATTTAGAACTTTTAACTCAAATGTTCTACCATTTTCATTTAAGTTTAATGGATACAATGTTTGGTCTAATACATAACCTCTAGGAGCTTCATATTCTTGCACGTAATATGTTCCAACTTCTAAATCATTTACAACTATTTCACCTTTACTATCTGTTGTTGCTTTAGTTACTACTGTCGTTTTATCTGATTTAAATATTTGGAATTTAGCCCCTTGTAAAGCTTTATCATTGTCACCATCAACTTTAACTATCTTGATATTTGCTTTAGCTTTTTCATTTGTTATATTAGCTTTTACAATATCGTTATTAGCCTTTATTTCAAATTTAACTAAACCAGTATCATAGATATAATTAGTTGGTGCTTCATACTCTTGATAATAATATGTTCCAGTTGGAAGTGTAAAGTTTACCTTACCTTCACTATCTGTTACACCTTCTTTTACAATTGTTGTTTTATCTGATGCATATATTCTGAATTTAGCATTTTCAAGTGGTTTAGATGTTGCTATGTCTGTCTTAGTTATTTCAAATCTTCCAGCTTCACGGGCATTAGTCATTTCTGCTTTTACAACTTTATCCCTTTCAACTAGCGTGAATTCAAATAAAGTATCATCTAAAATATATCCGCTAGGTGCTTCATATTCTTGGTAATAATATGTACCCAATGGAAGTTTGAATTTAGCTAAACCGTTATCGTCTGTTACACCTTCTGTTATAACTGTTGTTTTATCTGATGCATATATTTTAAATTTAGCATTTGGTATTAGCTTACCGCTAGATACATCTTTCTTAGTTAATTCAAAGTCACCCATATCTCTATCATTATTTACTGTTTTCTTAACGACTTGATTATGTGATTCTAAATTGAATTCATGGAAATCTTCATCACCATGGAATCCGCTAGGTGATTTAGTTTCCTTGTAATAATATGTTCCTAGAGGTAATTTTATTGTACCTTTACCTTCTGTATCAGTTGTTATTGTACCGACAACAGTTCTCTTATCTGATGAATATATAGTGAATACTGCACCTGATAATTTTATATTAGTTTCATTATTAACCTTAGTTATTTCTAAAGAACCTTTAGATTTTTCATTATTAACTTGAACACTAACAGCTTGGTTATCTGCGTTTATTAGGAATTCATGTTCTGTTGGGTCTAGTTCGTATCCGCTAGGAGCTGTCACTTCTTTATAATAATATGAACCATTTGGTAAATTATTTATAGTTAACTTACCATTATCACCTGTTGTACCTTCAGCTATTTTGCTTTTCTTTGAATCTAATATTTCGAACTTAGCACCTTTCAATGGAGTTTGAGTTTCTCCATCTCTCTTAACAATTTCTATTGAACCTTTGACTAATTCGTTAGTCATTTCCACTTGTTCCACTTGTCCATTTTCAGTTAAAGTGAATTTGTATTTTTCATCATTTATCATATAACCAGCTGGTGCTTCGGTTTCTTGATAATAATATGTTCCTAAAGGTAATGTAAACGTTGCTATACCTTTACTGTCTGTTATACCTTCTTTTACAACAGTTTCCTTATCTGATGCATAGATTTTGAATTTTGTATTAGGTAATAGTTTACCGCTAGATACGTCCTTTTTAGTTATTATTAATTTACCAGCAGATTTACCATTTACAACATTTACGCTCACTACTTCATTATTTTTAGTTATAGTAAATGTCTTTAATCCTGTATCTAATACATATCCGCTAGGTGCTTTAGTTTCTCTATATTTGTATGTACCTGCAGTTAAATCAGTTACAAGAATTTCACCATTTTTATCTGTTGTTTTTGTTGCTATTACTTTTGAACCGTCTTCACTTAGTATTTCAAATGTAGCACCTTCAAGTTTAGCACCTTTTTCATCTGTCTTAGTTAACTTAAAGTCTCCTTTAAGTTTTTCATTTGTCATTGTTGCTTTTACGATTTTATTATTTTCTTTTATTTCAAAAGAATATAGTTCGTCATTTATTAAGTAACCGCTAGGTGCTTCATATTCTTGATACCAGTACTTACCAGTTGCCAATGTGAACTTAGCTATACCGTTTTCATCTGTAACACCTTGAGTTATAACAGTTCTCTTATCCTCTGCATAAATTTTAAACTTAGCATTTGGTATTACTTTGCCAGTAGCTACATCAGTTTTAGTTAATTCAAATCCACCTGCTGATGGAGAGTTATTTACAGTTGCCTTTACTATTTCACCATTGTTTTTGATTTCAAATGGTTTTAATGAATTATCTAAAACAAATCCTTTTGGTGCTTCTGTTTCTCTATAGTAATAAGAACCATATTCTAAATTATTTATAGTTACTTTACCAGAAGTATCTGTTACTCCACTTGCAACAACAGTTGTTTTATCACTTGCAAGTATTTCGAATTTTGCTCCACTTAGTGGGTTACCATTTTCGACATTAACTTTAGTTAATTCCAAGCTACCTTTTATTTTTTCATCTTCTATAGTTGCTTTGAATATTTGACCGTTTGCATTTATTTCAAATTTACCTTCAACTTTATTTATTGTATATCCGCTAGGAGCTACTGTTTCGCAATAAATATATTTGCCTGGAGGTAAATTACTGAATACTACTTTACCATCTTCGCCTGTTGTCTTTTCAGCTACTATTGTTCCATTTTCTTTCTTAATTGTTATTGTTGCATTTGGTAAAGGTTCACTTGTAGTTATATCTGTTTTAGTTATTTCTGCTTTACCACTTAATTTACTATTAGATAAAGTTGATTTAACTATTTGCCCATCAGATTTTATTTCAAATGGGAATGGTGTATCATTTAAAACATATCCGCTAGGAGCTTCATATTCTTCATATGTGTAACTTCCTACTGGTAACATACTAAATTTAACTACACCGTTTTGGTCTGTTGTACCTTGGAATATTACTTTACCTGTTGCATCTTTTATTTTTACTTTTGCATTAGGTATAAGTGCATCTGTCGAAATATCTTTCTTTGTGATTTCGATTGAACCTGTATTTACTTTATTTGTTACAGTTACAGTTACATCTTTAGCTGTCATTTTAACTTCGTTATTATTTGTAACATCTTCTGCATTATCACTTGTTAATGATTTAGTGTAAGATACAGTGTATCTGTTACCACTTGTTTGTTCTGTTATAGAATAAGTATTACCATAAAGAACACCTGATATTTCTTTTACAGTATTATTATTTACTTCATCTTGTGTGAATGACACAGTCTTAGTTGTTTCTGTTGTATCAGAGAATTCACCTTTTACTAACATTGTGTATGTGTCTGAATTATTCCCTGTTGGGTCTACTAAAGATTTAGTTATCTTTAATTTTCCGCTAGGTTTTCTTGTGTTGGTGATTTCTACTGTTTTACCTACGTTAGTTATTGTTACTGTTCTCTCAGATATAGTTGCATTATAGTTAGCATTATCCTCTTCTGATATTTGGTATGTTTCACCAACCCTAACACCACTTACTTCTTTTTGAGTATTTAATTCAGATTTCCTAAATATTATAGTTTTAGAAGTTGCTTGTGTATCAGAGAAACTACCTTTAACAACAATACGGAATTCATCACTATTATTCACAGTTTTAGCATCTGCAGTTTTTCTAACATATAATGCTCCTGCTTTCTTAGCACTATTTGTTATAGTTACATTTTGATTTGTACCATTCATTGTTACAGATGAATTATCTATTGTAACTGCATAACTATCATTATTTTCTTCTGTTATTACATATGTTTCACCATATATAACATCAGGCACTTCTACTGCTTTCCCTATGTCAGATTTTCTAATAGTTTTACTTACTTGAGTCTTTGTAGAACCAGCAAATTTACCTTTTATATTTATAGTGAATGTTTCATTATCACCCATTACAGTACCGTCGCCTAATCTCTTAGTTACTGTTAATTTACCGCTAGGTTTAACTGTATTTGTGATTGTTACTGTTTTACTGTCTGATAATTGTACACTACTATCTGATATTGTACAATTATATTTATCTTGATTTGCTTCTGTTATTGTGTAAGTTTCACCATATATAACATTAGGCACATCTTTAATTGTACTATTTACTGCTTCTGCTTTTGTAAATGATAATGCTTTAGAAGTAGAACCATCTGCAAATTTACCGTTTACTGTTATCATGTAAGATTCACTATCTAAAGCATAATTTGGATTAGATAATGTTTTCTTAATTTTTAATGAAACTTCTTTATCATTTTTGATTTCAAAACTTTGAGTTACACCATCTTTAGTTACTTTAAATGGAAACTTAGTTGAATTTAATTTATAACCGCTAGGTGGTGTTAATTCTTTATAATAGTAGTCACCATATTCAAGTGCATTAAATGTTGCTACACCGTTAGAATCAGTTACTGCTGTTGCTACTTCAGTATCTGTTCCTGCTTTATAGATTCCTATTTTAGCACCCGCTAGGAGACTTCCATTTTTAGAATCTGACTTAACTATTTTAATTCTATTAGCTATTTTATTATTTGTCATAGTTTTAGAAACCTTTTGACCATCTGATGCTATGCTAAATGTGTATACAGTACTATCAAGTGCATAACCTTCTGGAGCCCTAGTTTCTTGATAAGAGTATTCACCTTCTGTTAAGTTAGTAAACAGTACTTTACCGCTAGAATCTGTTGTTTTAGTTACTGTGTTACCTGTTGTCTTATTAGTTAATGTTATTTCAGTATTAGGAAGTGCTTTACCTTTAACATCTGTTTTAGTTAATTCAAAACTACCATATTTTAAATTGTTTGTTACAGTTACACTTTGAATTGAACCATTTGTTTGTATGTTTAAAGTCTTCCAACTATTGTCTAATACGTAACCGCTAGGAGCCTTTGTTTCTTTATAATAATATGTTCCATAAGGTAAATCATTGAATGTTAATTTACCAGAACTATTTGTCGCCCCTGACGCTATTAATGTTGATTTATCTTCTTTATATAAAGCAAACTCTGCACCTTGTAATGCTTTACCGTCTGAACCCCTCTTAGTTATTTCCAATCCACCTTTTATTTTAACGTTAGTTACGTTAGCTTTTACTACTTGACCATCTGATGTTATTTCAAAAGGTTTTAAAGTTGAATCTAAAACATAACCGCTAGGAGCTGATGTTTCTTGATAGTAATATCTACCTAATGATAATACTTTTGATAATTTACCACTGTCGTCAGTTGTTCCTGTTGTTACAACTGTTGATTTATCTTCTTTTAATATTCTAAAAGATGCACCTTGTAATGGTTTAGAGCTAGTTACATCAGTTTTAGTTATTTCAAATGTACCATCTGCTGGAGTATTAGTCATTGTTGCTTGTTGTATTTGCCCATTTTCACTTATTGTAAATTGGAATTTGTTACTATTTAATTTGTAACCGCTAGGTGACTCATACTCTTGATAATAATAAGTCCCAACGTTTAAAGTAAACTCTGCCACACCACTTGAATTAGTTACACCTGTTGTCACTACTGTTGTACCGTTAGATGCATATATCTTAAACTTAGCATTTGGTATAACTGCATTCGTATTTATATCTCTCTTAGTTATCTTTAATTTACCCGCAGATTTAGTATTAGTTACTGTTGCCCTTACCACTTGTCCATCTGAAGTTATTTCTATTGGATGCAATGCTGAATCTAAAACATAACCGCTAGGCGGATTAGTTTCTTGATAATAGTAAGTTCCTATAGGTAAGTTAGATAAAGTTATTTTACCATTAGAATTAGTAGTTGCTGTCCCCACTACTGTTCTTTTATCTGATTTATACAATTTAAATTCTGCACCTTGTAGAGCTTCGCCAGTTGTTACATCAGTTTTAGTTATTTCTATAGAACCCTCTGCAGGCTTATTTGTTGCATTTAGATTAATAGTTGCTAAATGTGTTACCAATCTTGCTTCTATAAATTGTGAATTTAATACATAGCCGCTAGGTGCTTCATACTCTTGTACATAATATGTTCCTAAAGGTAAATTATTAAATTCCACCACACCTTCAGAGTTAGTTACACCAGTTGTAACTAAAGTTCTTTTATCTGATTTGAATAATTTAAACTTAGCGTTAGCAAGTTTATTGCCATTAGTTGATGTTTTAGTTAGTTTAATATTACCAACTTCTTTAGTATTTGGGAAAGTACTATTTAATGTAGCACCATCTGTAGTTACATTCATTTCCATATAACCTGTGTATCCATGATAACCGCTAGGTGGTGTTGTTTCTTTTAAATAGTATTTACCATATGGTACATTTTCAAATGTTATGACACCCCTTGAATTTGAAGTACCAGTTGCTACAACTGTTGATTTATTTTCTTTATATAATGTAAATGTAGCACCTGATAGGAATGAACCTGAATCTGCATCGGTTTTAGTAACTTGTATTTTACTTTTAACTGGATAGTTTACTTCTGTTTTATTTGTAGTTTGCCCTTTAGTTATTGTAAATGATTTTGAAGTTGGGTCTACTTTATACTTAGAAGGAGCAGATACTTCTTTGTATGTATATGAACCTTCCTCTAGGTCGATGCTAGCTTGCCCGTTTGAATCAGTTGTTATTGTACCAACTTTTCTACTTCCTTTATAAACTTCGAATACAACTCCTTGTATTTTCCCACCATTTTCATCAGTTTTTACTATAGCTAATTTACCTGGTTTTTTATTATTTACAAAATTTACTAAATAAGTTGAAGTAGAATTAGATATATTTACAGTTTGAGAAACTGGACTGGCTAGGGAGTATCCGCTAGGTGGTTCTGTTTCTTTTACAGTGTAAGCTCCATAAGGTAAATCCCTAGATGTTGCTGTACCATCTGAACCTGTTGTCAATGTCTCCACAACTGTTCCACTGGAGTTTAATATTTGGAATTTTGCACCAGATAATAAAGAATCTGAATTATCTTTTTTCACTATTTTAATTCTGTTCTTTATAGGTTTATTTTTAATTGTAACTTCGGTAATTTTACCCGCTTCAACAACAACATCAGTTGACTTAACCATTATTTCGTATCCGCTAGGAGCTGTATTTTCTACTAATTTATAATTACCTGGTTCTAGTCCACCAAAGTCAGATTGTCCATTGTCATCAGTACTTTGAGTTAATACATCAGTTCCATCTGCTTTCTTTAATGTGAAACTAGCATTACCTAATCTTACATTTCCATCTTCAGAACTAACTTTCCAAACTCTTAGCACACCAGGAGATGATGTATATGTTACACTACCATTTTCAGTTGGGTGTGTTTCTGCAGTTCTTATTTTTATACGAGCTACTGGTTGTTTTGTATCATCATTACCTGCATAATAACCAGCTTTCATATATTTACCACCACTTGTTACTAAATCATAAGTAAATGAACCAGAAGAACTTTGTGAAGGTAATACAAAATAGAATGATTTTAAATCCTTAACCGACTTCCCAGTTATATCTTCGTCTGTTTCACCATTCATAACTTTAGTTCCGCTAGGTGCATTGTTAAGATTTATTGTGTAATCTCCAGAATAGAAATTATTTGTTGATATAGTAAATAAACCAGTTTTCATTGTACCATCATTTTGTTTATATGCCGTACGTTTATGATAATCAGTTTCTAATATTGGAGTTTGTGAGAATGGTTTTTGTCTTGCTCTTTTACACAAATCTAAATAACCATTTTTTGTTTTTTCTAAATCTTCATTAGTTAAGCCAGATAAAGCATGGTCACATTTAGGAAGAACTGCTTTACTTATTGGAGTATCTCCAAGATATCCTTCCTTCCAACCTTCAGTTACTGCCCACAATGCCAACTGAGTTATCATATAGTTTTGCTTTCTAGTCTTTACTGTACCACCTTCGAAATATCTACCATTGTTTACTCCATCACCATCTATATCTTTGTAAACCTTAGAGTATCCCAATACAAGTACATTGAATTGCTCATCTGTAATTACACCATTATGTAAATTCATTGAGGTTCCGTTAGGTGGTGCACTTTTAATTCTATCTGCACAATATGCTGTTAATTCTAATGGTTCTGACCCCGAATCATCGACTATGTATTTATAAGTCGATGCATAGCAACCTGTTAATTTATTTGAAGAACTTACTCTATGTATAGTACAAAATTCGTCTCCTTCAGTTTTCATAGTTAAAGCCGCATTTAATTTCATACCGTAAATAAGCCCTGATACCCCCACTGTTGCCGCTAGGGCAGTAAGTATTGTTGCCTTTTTGTGGCGACCTACGAATTTAGTAATCGCCTTAAACTTATTTTTAATCCCCAAGTTCATTTCTTTACCTCCCTATATAATATAAAATAGGGAGATGGTAAATAGAACCATTCTCCCTATTAAAGTACGGTTAACTATTTATCATTAATTGAACTTTTTACGTAATATCAAAATACCACATGCAACTAAGAATAAAGTTATACTACCTACTGTAGCATATTTGTTTATTTCAGTTACACCAGTTTTAGGAATAATAGGTTTATTAGTCATTTTACATCTAATAATTTCATTATTCTCTTTGATTTCAAACGGGAATTTAGTATTATCAACTTGATATCCGTTAGGTGCATTAACCTCTTGATAGTAGTATTTACCATAATCTAATTTGAAATATGCAATACCCTTTTCATCAGTTACACCTTTAGTTACCAATGTTTTACCGTCTTCTGCATATATTGCAAAAGTAGCACCCGGTAGAACATCACCAGTTGATACGTCAACCTTAGTTATTTCAATTCCTGTTTCTTTTCTTACGTTAGTCATCTGACATTTAGTTATTTCACCGTCTTTTACTTCAAATTCATATAAAGAATCATCAACTTTGTATCCGTTAGGGGCACTTATTTCTTGATAGTAGTATTTACCTGCATCTAATTTAAAGTATGCAATACCCTTTTCATTTGTCTTCCCTTCTGTAACTACAGTTGTTTTATCTTCTTTATAAATCTTAAATTCTGCATTTGGTAATGTATCACCAGTTGAAACATCTGTCTTAGTTAATTCCATACCTGTATCTTTTTTCTTATTAAATGCTTGACATTTTGTAATTTCACCAGGTTTAACTTCGAACTCATACATTTCGTCATCTAACATATAGCCGCTAGGTGCTAATGTTTCTTGATAATAATACTTACCAACATCTAATTTAAAAGTTGCTTTACCTGTTGCTGTTGTAACACCTTCAACTACTACTGTTGTTTTATCTTCTTTATATATCTTAAAGTGAGCACCCTCTAGCACTTCACCAGTTGATATATCAGTTTTAGTCAATTCCATACCTGAAGGCATTTTAGTATTAGGAACTTTCACTTCTACAGGAGTTTCTGCTGTTGAGTCTTCTTTAACTTCTACTGTGTATTCTTTATCTGCTAATTCATAACCTTCTGGTGCTGTTACTTCTTTTACTGTATATGTTCCTAATGCTAAGTCCTCTAATGTTGCAGTACCATCTTTACCTACAGTTACTTGTTTTTCATAACCTTCTTCTGTGTTAGTTACTTTAAACACTGCTCCCGCTAGGTTATTATTAGTGGCTGCATCATATTTAGTTATCTTTAAAGCACCTTTCACCAGCTTATTAACTATTTTAAATTCAGCTAAGTTATTATCTTTAGTAAATGTATACTCATATACTTTTGAATCTACTTTATATCCAGTAGGTGCTGATATTTCTTGTATATAATATTTACCTAGTTTTTCTACTTTTTCTGATGCCATTCCTCTGGTATTTGTTGTTAATTCTTTTTCAAAAGATTTATCCTCATTCCAAACTTTAAATTTAACACCTGGTACATAATTACCTTCATCATCTACTTTAGTTATATTTATTTTTAATTCAGTAGATTTCTCATTAGTAAAGTGAACTTCTGCAGTTTTACCGTTTTCAACTTTCACATCTTGAGAAGGATTTTCTGGTAATTTATATCCGCTAGGAGGGTTAGTTTCAGTTACTGTGTAAGTCCCTGGTTTTAATCCATCTGCGTGTATAATACCATTTTTATCTGTAACCAATCCATCTTCTTTATAAACAACATCTTTACCTTCTAATGAGAATGTTGCACCTTCCAGTACATTACCTTTTTCATCGACTTTCTTTATTTCAAGAGAACCTATTTCATGTTCGAAAGTTACTGTACCTTCACTTGATGCGTCTGCTGTTCTTGTTATAGGTTTATACTTGATTACATTTTGTTTACCTGTTTCAGCAGTTGTGTAAACTAAACCAGATTCGACTTCACCTGAACCACTTACTTTATATGTGACTTTAGTTGAATCTACACCATCTGGGAATATTACTCTGAATTTCTTACCAACAGCTATCTTAGTAATTTTTTCATTAGTTTCTGCATCAACTACATAACATTTATCTGAATCAGTACCTGATAAAACTATATCAACTTCACCTTTAATGTTATTACCTCTTACAGTTATCATTTTACTTTGATTACGTTTATGTACATTACTGTAGTAACTTGTAGTCTTTGTTGGAGATACCGCTAGGCTTGGTTTCATTGGAGCTGTATCAGCTTCAACTTTTGCACGAATTTCTTTTACAATAGTTTTAATCTTTTGTGCATCAGATTTTGTGAAACTCCAAGATGCGGTTGCACCTATAGAATTTCTACCTGAGTAATATGTAAGATTATCTATTTTAGAGTTTGTATTAAACTTAGTTTCTGTGTAACTCCATACAGCTAATTGTGTTGCGTAATAGTTTACTTCTTTAGTTTTTTGACTATGACCAGTTTTCCAATATGTTATATTTGGATAACCATATTTTATACAACGCCACACTTTATCAATATTTTTAACCTTACTACTTGAAGTATCCTCTGTTGCATATTCACTAAAATGGACATAATTAGGAGTACCTTTAGTCATGTTTACGCAATATGCATATCCCCCATCTACCTTTTTTATAGCCGTTGGTGTAACTTCTGAAAAAGCACTAATAAAGTATGTTGAGTTAGAAGTAGGCTCTTTTGTAACCTTATATTTCTCTGCGGCTTGTAAACCTACTGGAACTCCCACCGCTAGGATTAACGCAGATGCTAATGCTCCACGTTTAATCCATTTGAGTTTTTTCGGACTTTGGGTGCTATTAAAGTCCCCTTTACTTTTAGGCTTAAATAAACCTCTAAGCATCTCTCTTCACCTCCAAATTTATCAGCCATATAAGGCTAAGTATGGGAGTAATAATATAACTTATTCCCATAATTAGACCTATATAGCAAAAAGAAGGATAACCATATTTTAGTTAAATTAATAACTGTTACTGGTTATCCTTCAATCTAGAAGTGAATGTGCTAATTTTGAAATTAGCTTTACTTAAACTCTTTGCTATTATTACCGCTAGGAGTGAACCTATTATGTGTTTTGTAAATAATGGTTCGCTACTGAACAGTATGTTTCTGAATACTAATATTAAAATTATATACGGGAAAATTGTTAATATACGTTTTGTAAATGCTTTTAATTCGGTCTTTCTATTTAAAGAAGAATCATCATTTACTATTATATATTTTACTCTATGAATTGTCTGTAATATTGTCTTAGTAAATCCACAATAAATTAGCATCATTAATAAATTCATCATATAAACTACTATAATTGATTCTGCATTTAATATTTTCAATTTCTCTACTATGAACATTATTATGACCGCTAGGAATACTATATCATTGTAAGTTCCAACTTGTTTCTCTACTGCATAATATTTTCCCTCTTTATTTTCATTTATATTAGTTATATCTGTTATTGTAAACACTATAAATAATATAATTAAAATCTTATTATAAATACTAAACATAAATTAACTGAAAAGTCCTTTTAATCTGTTAAGTAAACCTTTCACTTCTTTTACGTCTTCTTTTGTTTGCTCTAAATCTTCTTTAGTTTCTTTTATTGCTTTAGATTGTTGTTTATCATCTTCGTTTATTTGTTCTATTGTTTCATTTAATTTTTCTAATTGTTCTTTATTACTCTTAGACATTGTTTCACTTGATTCTGCTTTAGTTTTTGCTTCTGTGTATAAATCTTGAACCTTACCTAATTGTTCGTTATATGTATCTATAACAGTTCCTATATGGTAAGTATTCTTTAATAATTTATTCATATTTTTAGAAGAAGAATTTTGTGATATTTTTATGTCAGAGTTTGTCTGCATAACTACACCTATATCTGACGACATTGCAGACAATTTGTCATCTAGGTTAGATAGTAATTTAAATACATTTTCTGAGAATAAATTACCTCCTGAACCATTCATTTTTTCCTCTAATTCACTTAACTCTTCGTCTTGTTTTTCTAGCTCATCTTTTAATTCGTTGACTTCTGTTATATGGTCACGCTTTTCTTCCGCTAAGTCTTTCTCTAATTGAGTTATTTTAACTTTTAAACCTGCAATAATATTTTCATTACTCTCATTATCCATTAATATTTTGTCTGATAAATTTTTCCTTAACTCATCATATTGATTAACGGCATCTGTTGCTTTAACTACCATTGATTCCATATCAGGTGATTTGATTAAAGACTCAAGAGTTATGGAAATATCATTTAACTGTTTATCTATATTCATATTTACCCTCCTATATTTATTTAGTTTTAAATAAAAGACAGCTAGGTAATAATGTAGGTAGATTACAAAATATTACCTAGCTATAATGTGCCTTCTATTAGAATATTTTTAGTATTGATATAATACTTATAGTTATTACACTACTAAAAGCTATAAATACTTTATCGTGTTTACCTGTTCTTAATTTCATGAAACGTACACCACGTTTTGGTGAAAACAATGGACAACCTGATACTGTACAACAATCTGCAAATAAATGTGATGCATATCCTATAACTAAACCTATTGCATATTGTCTGAATACTAAAACTGAATACTCAGAATTTAATAAGAATACTACCGCTAGGATAACACCTAGAGCCATGTGTGCCCTTACTATTTTCTTATTAATTATAAATTTATTTAATAAATCTCCGATGGTTACACATGATAACCATGATATTGATGATGCCAATATTATCGCTGTAACTATTGGCAATCCTCCCATTAATTTATCTAATAAACTTACTATTAATCCAAATAACACTAAAGCATATGCAGTATGTGTTATTGTTCTATGTTTTATATGCTTAGCTATGAAATCACCAACTAAACCCATCTTTTTATTTATTATCGATTCGTCTGCATCTACATCAGGAACCAATGCACCAAAGCATGCACCCGCTGTCATTCCAGCTATTCCTATTATTGGAGTATAAGCATTACTTAAAGCTATACCCGCTGTTAAACCTACTAATCCCCCAAAAGCTACGTGTGTTTTTCCTAACATTTTCAATCTCCTCCTGTTTATATATGTATTACTATGTGATAATTTCGAGAAGATATGTTTTGTAGTTTTACAATTAAATGTAGTCCGCTAGGTATAACTCACTAGCTATATTTAAGGTATAGATAACCTCTGTAAAATCCTCTAAACCTTCATTATCGAATAATTCCATTAACTCATCAGAATCAATTTCATCGACTATTAAGCTATTTATAAGATTATACAGGCAATCAATTCTATTCAGAAACCCTATTAAATACTCTAAACACAATGTTGACTCGTGTTTACCTTCTATGATTTCACGTATATAATTCTTTATATTAGTGATATCGTCTAATACTTCGTTTATATCTATCATATTATTTCTTGATTAGATTAACGTCATACCCCAGTTTTTCTATTTCTTCCGCTAGGATTCTCCTGTGACAGATATCCCATTCGTTTGGTGGACAATAACACATTATTGTTACATTTAACCCCTTATCAACATATTTCAATATTGTATTTAATATATTCCTGTATTCTTCTTTTTCGGTTTCTTTTCTGAATATCTCTAAAAGCTCATATCTTTCTTCTTTATCTTTTGTGGATTTTAATAAATTAAATAAAGGAATTGTGGGACCTAAGTCTGGCATGTGGTAAACATCATTTATTTCCTTCGCCATAAATCGTGTAGCCATTACATTAAAGTTTGATTTATAATACTTTAAATCTTTTATACTACAAACAGTTATTTTTCCTTTCATATAAACCTCCGCTAGGTTGGTTGTAAAGAGTGATGACACTCCCTACTCCCAGCTCCTTATCTATCTTCTAAATCTTTTTATTGCCATAGCAAGTAATCCTGTAAGACCTATACCTATTTGACCAACTGCAACAGCACCTGTTTTAGTATTTTCTAATGATGTTGTGCCATCTCCTGAACCATCTTCTTCTATAACAGTTTGATTATCGTCGCCTGTTGTTGAATCATTGTTGTCGTTGTTATCAGTACCTCCGCTAGGATTACCTGTATTATCAGTGTTATCTCCTGTGTCAGTATCATTACCTGTGTCTTTATCAGTATCTGTGTCTTCATCAGTATCATTACCAGTATCTGTGTCTGTGTCTGTATCAGTATCAGTATCTGTATCAGTATCAGTATCTGTATCTGTATCTGTATCAGTATCAGTATCAGTATCTGTGTCAGTATCTGTATCTGTGTCTGTGTCTGTGTCTGTATCTGTGTCATTACCTGTGTCTGTGTCTGTACCTGTATTGCTATTATCGGCATTTTTAACATTTACTTCAACTTGGTAATCTAATGTGTTCACCTTATCTGATACTGTTAAAGTTACTTTACCGTCAGCTAGGTCACTTACATTTATTGTTAAAGCATTTGATGCACCTATTTTATCACCCCATGAATAATTTTCTAATTCTGACTCTGATTTAATTGTTATTGATTTTGGTACATCTATTATGTTTATTTGTATTGGTAACTCAGAAGTTATACCTTTTTTGTTTGTAACTTTTAAGACTTTATTTATACTTCCTGTTGATGTTGTTGGTATATCTACTTTAGGAACTGTTGATGTTATATCACCATCAGTTGCATCTACAACTTTCAATCCTAAAGAAGTTAGTAAGTCAAAGTTATCTCCCTTATTAATAAGGAATTTAGTTTTTGATGCTGTTATTGTTGGACCACCATTATTATCTGTTGTCCCATTGGCATCAACATAAGTGTCTGAGTCTTCCCAAACTGCTTTTACTTCACCTGTTGTTGTGTCTGTGTCTGTGTCTGTGTCTGTTCCATCTGGAGTTGTTGTGCCTTCTCCGCTAGGATTGTCTGTGTCGCCTGTTGAATCTCCACCTTCATTTGGATTGTCTGTGCCGCCTGTTGTATCTTCACCGTCTGGGTTATCTGTATCCTCCTGTGGGTCTGCCCCATTGGCTGCGTCTCCTTTATCTTCCCATACTGCTGTTACTTCTTGATTTTGTACTACTGCGTTTAATTGTAAACTTCCTGATGCAGTTATAGCAATTAATCCAGCTACGACTAAATAATGTAATTTTTTATGCATTTAGTTTCCTCCTAATATTTTTCGAATGTACTATAACCCTTTCGTTGTAGTAAATTCTTTATACTATCTGAAACTTGATTTTTAGGAAGAATAAATAATATTGTCCTGTTAGTTCTATCTAAGTCTTTTGCTATTTCCCAATACAGTTGTGTCATAATATAATAGTTATCAGTGATATCCATTACGACTACACTCTTCCTACTGGATGCCATTTTTATATTTTCATAATATGTGTAATTATCATTATATAAAACTACATCGCAACCTAACTTTTTAGTCAATCCGCTAGGGAATGAATCTATTGCACTTTCTACAGATTCGTCTTGTGTTACTGCAACAAATGAATCTATGTTTGCATTCATTTCCCAGTAATTTAGTTCTTCCCCATCTTCGGTAAATCTTGCATATAAATGGAAATAGAGAATGCCTGTTGCATCAAAGGAATCGTAATCACCCGCAGGATAATCATATCTTCCTATACGTTTTAGGTGTGGTCGAAATATTGGATATTTCTCTACAAGGTCTTCCGCTAGGCATCTCTTACTGTTGTAACGGTCAAGCCCTGTACCCTCTTTATGTATGAAAGATTTCCATGAGTTTGGATTTATTCTAAATAATTTTATATTGTCGAATTCTGGTGTATCCTTTACGATTTCCCTAATGTCTCCCGCCAGGGAGTTTAACACTCTAGTGGCATGATTTCCTATTTGTTGTATTGGACTCTCTACAATAAGAATTTGCATATCTAAACCATTTACAAGACCCTTTAATAAGTCTTTTAAATTATCGATATATCTATCTTTTGAGGTATCGTGACGTCTAAAGTCCAATAACATATGAAGTTTTAAATCATCTCTAGCTAGGCATAATCCTGTGCATGTTGTTGATGCATCTATACCTAAATAAAACTTATGACCTTCTGAGTACTTTCTTAAAAACGCATTTAACTTTGGAACGTATCTTATATCATGACCATCTATTGCAAATGCTCTATTTCCCGCTAGGATAGTGCCCCTTATTGTGGCTATCATTAACTCACCTCCTTAATTATTCTGATAATCAAAGAGACACAATTTCAGCTAGGAGGGAACTATGCCCTCTTAACTGCTATTTATTCTATGCCTGATTCTATATCATCTTCTAGATTATCTATATTATTTAAATCTATAACATCAGAAACCTTTGCATCAAATATCGATGCGTATATTTCATTTGGTGGCATTTTTGCCTGAATCATAGATGCTACATATACCTTTGTATTTACATCTAAATTCTCTTTATTTATTTTGTTTACTAAGTTTATATAGTTTATCTTATTGTACCTCTTTGGTTTTAGTCGCCTTGGTATTTCTGCCTCCGCTAGGGTTAAACCTCTATCCTTGTAAATGAACATACTTGAGAACTCTAAAGTCATTCTCATCTTTATGTCATTCTTTAATAAGTTCTCGCAAAGACTCACCATTGAATATCTTTTGCCCTTTAGTGCTGAGTACTCTTTTAGGAAATCCAAGTAATCACCTTTTCTACCACAAGAGAAACAATGATATCTTTTACCGTCTTTATGTATTGCCATAGAAGGTGAATAATCTTCATGGAATGGGCATTCTACAAAATAATTTTCTGCATGAACTTTTGCACCCGCTAGGATACCTTCTGATTCGCAGTATTTAATAAGAGAATAATCTTCTGTATCATCTTTTATATATTTTATTACCTTTGAGTAACGACCATTATCTAATTCTTTATCTGAATTTTTACTCATTATATATGTTCCCTCATAAGTGCTGTGAAGTCTTTTACTGACATTCTTCCTTCTTCGACTTCCGCTAGGTTGGATAATAAATTATCTCTTATTTCTTTATCTTCTACATCATTTATACGTCTTCTCCAACGTATTATTCTCTTATCTTCTTTTGATTTAGCTTTAACTGTCTCACCTTTTAATATATTTACAAGAACACATTCTTTTTCTATATCTCCTACTTTGGCTCTACAAGATAAAACGCCATCTGTGTTTACTGTTAAAGTAACATCTACTGATGCTTTTTCATCTTCTTTAACTGGAATGTCATTTATTTCTAATCTTCCTAGGTTTGTACATTCCTCTGGTATTACTGAGTTTCCTTGATAAACATTAACATGGATTTGTGTTTGCCCTTCTTCTACAGTCATAAATCTTTCTGTTTTAGAATAAGGTAATGGCGTATCTTTATCAATTAATTTTCTTATTTTGTTTTGTTTTATACCTGTTAATATTCCTATACTTATTGGTAATATGTCGAATACTTTAATATTACCACTTCCATATTTTAATCTCTTAGCTTGTGAGGCTGCCCCTAGAGCTACTGCTTCGTCTGGGTTCAATGAAGTATCTATTAGTGTGTTTGGATAGTCTTCCGCTAGGAGTCTTCTTATGTGTGCACTTTTTGTAGAACCACCTACTAATATTATGGCATCTACTGGCTCACCTTGTAATGTGTTATCCACACATTTCTTAGTTCTATCATAAATTATTTTAGTTGCTTTATAAAAGTCATTATCGTTAAATGGTATACATACGTCCGTTAGAGTTGTTCCGTCTTTTAATTCCAATTTATATGGCAATTCAAATGAACCTCCACCGTCATTTTTTAATCCTGATAATCTGTATTTTAAATACTCTAAAGTTTTATCCGTTAGGTTATCCACGTCAACCCCTTTAGCTCTGTATTTATTTAAAGCAATCTTTACTAATTCATCATCTATATCATCTCCACCTAAATGGGAATCTCCGTCTTTTCTTAAAACATCTAGGATTATTCCTGATGACTCTTCTCCGCTAGGTTTGTGATGAGTGAACCCATAAATCTTATCCATAACTTCGTCATCTTCATCATTTATGATTTTAACTAACGAAACATCGAATGTTCCACCCCCTAGGTCGTATACCATAACCCTTTGTTCTCTTTTTGATGGGTGTAGAATTGCATAATTTAATGCTCCACTTGTTGGTTCTCTGAATGTACTTAGTACGTTTAAACCTATTCTTTCTCCAGCTTTTCTTGTTTCCTCTACTTGCCTATTATCAAAATATGCAGGAACAGTTATAACAACATCTCTAATTTTACCATAATAAGGCTCTACGTATTCACATAATTTCTTTAAAACTTGTGTTGCTATATCTGTTGCTGTAAATTCTCTTTCCTCTCCATTGTATTTTAAAGTTATAGAATCATTATCCCTTCCTATTTTCCTCTTCATTGAATAGGCAACATTTTCGTCATACTTATGAAGATAGGCTTTATGACCTACTTCGAAATTGTCTCCACCTAACCATGCCACAACACTTGGCATTGTGAATATATCATTGATACCATTGTAACCTTCCGCTAGGGCATCATCTGCTTTTATTAGTGGGATTACTTCTGGTGTGTTTCCGCTAGATACTAATGCAATAGCACTATTTGTTGTACCTAAATCTATACCAAAAACACCTTCACTATAGTTTGGTTCACCTAATTTTCTTGTCTTATTATTATTCATATTTTTGAATAACCTCCTTAATCATTTGTACTGCTTTATCTTTTGGTATTATTAATTCTTTAAATTTCTCATTGGCTATGTGAGTTGGGATTACAAATAGTTCCTTCATTTTATTTATCATTGCAAATCTATATTCATTATAATCCACATCACCTTTAAACTCATTGCACCATATAATTGATTTATTAACTACAGATGCTGGACTTTTTTCTCTATCTAAAGTTTCAGCTAGGTGATTATCCAGACGCTCTATAAAGTCTTCGAATAGTACATCATTATCTATCACCTCTGGCTTATCTAGGGCGTTATATCGTTCATTTATAAGTTCTTTAATTATTTGCCTTTTACTGCATTTGCTATGTTTAGCTATAAAATCTAACTTGTATAAATCATCACTATCTAACAATGTTTCTGATTTTTTCTCCTTTCCAAATAATATGTTTTTAAAACTTTCTAACATACATCTACCTCCTATAAGTTTACTTTTGCTATTACTGCTATTAGTATCATCACTAAAAATACAATAATTAACTTAGTTCTATCAATAGTTCCGCTAGGTTTAACTGACCTTGATGGTTGCGTTTCTTCCTCTTCACTATCTGCTGTAAGTGTTGTTTCTAATAGCCCTAAATCTATTGTATTATAGAATAAATCATCAGTAGACTTATATGTAGTTTTAACTGAGCCATATGTTATACTATTTATTTCACTTTTCCCTACGTACTTTACTTGAATTAAATCATTGTTACGGTCAAATAATGGAGCTAACATTTTCTTTAATTCCGCTAGGTGGTAATCCAGAATTGTGTCTAGTTCCTCAATATTTAATAATTCCCCGTTATAATCATATAAAGTTTTTATATCATCTAGGAGGTCTTGTAGATATTCTCCCTTCCCAATTTCCTTCAAGTAACTTACATTTACTGTATTTAATTGCAATGCGGAATTTACATTTATACTACCGTCATATGTGCATGCTAAATATGTTAATGTTAACTTGTACAATAAATCATTCTTATAATTATAATCTAATGTATCCCATTCGTTTAATTTTGATAAACAGTAATTATATAATTGAGTTATTGAACTCAACCTTGGTATTGACTTAATAATATCTCTTAGTAATAAATAATAATTTTCATCAAAATTCGCTATCGGCTTTATTGTGCAAGTTATATCAATTTTCTTAAAACTATTCACTATATTTTCTATCTCTACGGGTGTTTTATAACTTATTGCATTAATTATTAAAGTTTCATTGTTTAAATTAAATACCCTAAAACCTCTAAACTTCAATAGTTCCGCTAGGTAGTCTTTTAAACTGTCGTCCCAAGCAGGATACTTATCATGATTTATAATCACCATGTTATATTCAGATAACGTATCTTCTATTTGTTGACATATTATATTAGAGTGTAATAATGAGTAAACACAATTTAATAAACTCTTATTTGTTCCTAACACACGATGAATATATCTACCATTACTAAAACCTTTATTCTTTAGTTCGCCCCTGAACATAGGTAATAACCCAATAATCTCCATTGGTAACATGCTTATGTTTTCCGCTAGGGAAATCTCTACACCATTTAATGTATTACAACCCCTTAAGCTTTCTGGTATTTTTGTATTGTACATTTTTACCTCCGTTATTGTTTTTATTATTGCTATTTAATATTTGTTTACATATCTTTTTACTTAACCCCTTACCAACTTTCCTTCCTTGTGGAATTACTACTAGGTTATTGTTGTCATCCATGAATATACCATGGTCACCCTGCTGTCTTATTTTTTCATAGCCATTATCTTCGGCTAATTTATTTATTTCCCTATAATTCTCTAGGTTAGGTATTTCTATTATTTCTGAATCATCATCTTCTTCTATGTCTTGTTCCGCTAGGATTGACTCTAATAACGGTGAGTCTTCATTTATTATTCTTACTAACTCTGCGAATGACTCAGAGAATTCCGATGTTCCGCTAGGGTAACGTAAATTGATGTATTCCAATACATTATTCATGTACTCCATAAACTTATCATTCAACATGTCATAGTTATCCGTTAGGATATTATTTACCTGTCGCTTTAAACCATATGTTATGTTTTGCTTATATAATTGCCACTCTGCTTTTAAAGTTAGATTATTTAAAAACCTACAAAATTGACTTGTTATTACATCACCTTTACGTGTTTCTTTTATTAAATCTTTTAGTAACTTTTCATATGACTCTGTATTAAGTTTTACATTATCTAGTATCTGTTCTATTTCCTTTAACATCTCCAAATGCGTGTTCTTGACCAGTAACTCTAAATCAGATACCGCTAGGTTATCATTAAATGAACCCATAAACTTATTATATATCTTATTCATTTCATGCGAACTTCTATTTAGCCTTTCGTCGAATATGTCTATACATTCTAATATAATATCTACCGTTATATCTGATATCTTATCCTTTACCGGGTTTATATCTTTCCTATATGCATGTTTTAATTGCAAGTTCTTATTCCTACTTACCATCTCTTTCCAAAGCCTCCTGTTTCATGTTATCCTCAACAACCTTATTTCCATTTTCATCATAGAATGGACTTCCTTCACCTGTTGGTCGCTCTTGCGTTTCTTCTAACATTCCATTATATACAGGATTTTCTCCTTCTTCATTATAATATGGGCTTCCTCCATTGTTTGGAGTGTTTACCCACTTTCTGTAATTTTTATTGAATTCTTCTGTTGCTGTTGGTTTACTCTTTTCTTTTTCCATATATTCTTTATAACCGTGTAATGTATATGTTTTACCGATATTTGAATTATCTGTTGTTAAATTATATACCGCTTGTTGAACCTTTGAGAACCCATATGCCCCTATAATTACTGCTGATGTTGCCGCTAGGAATTTAACCTTTGTGCTTATTTTCATCTTTAATACCCCTCTCTTCTTTTATTTTTTCTCTTACACATGTTAATATAATTCCAAGTAAATTCTGTCCTTTCCACATATGGACATTATTTACATTATAATCATTTTTTGATAATCCTATTCCCCATATTTTATCGTAGGGAGATGCTTCAGCTAGGATACCTTTAGTTTGAAGTAATTTATCTTGTAACTCCATATTTTGTGTAAACTTATGATAATTACCCCTATAAACTATTTTAACTTTATATTCGTCCCATATTTTAGGATTGAAATTTTTAACTTTTCTCCCTAATGATTTTATATATTTAGGATTATTTGAACATAAAATTTTATCTGCTATTTCATAATCATTAAATAATAACGCCTTGCAATACATCATATATTGTTCCATGCAACAGAACTTTATTCCGTCCGCTAGGAAATCACTCTTATACCATTGAGAGAATTCTCCGTTAGGTCTGTTTGCTCCCCAAAAGAATGTAAACTCATTTATGTTTCTATCTTTTAAATCTTGCACTGTGAACACTGCTATTCCCCCTTTTATTGTTATATATTTATATGTTCCTTATTTATCTTTCTTATATCTGACATGGAATATCCTTGTTGTGCTAGTCTAAATGTATCAATACCATTTGGACTGTTTAAGTGAATTAATATTTCAAACACTTCATCAAACTTTCTAGGAACTAATAGTGAATCTCGTAAATATGTTTCTAGATTTTCATTATTTATATTTCTATAAATTAACTCCATTACCCTTGAAGATAATAATCCACATTGAGTTAATTTTACGAAATACTTTAATAAATTAAATCTTTTATTTTCTACCGCTAGGGTGATTAAGGAGTCAGGTACTCCAACATTAATCGCCTTTATAACTGCGTTTAATGAACCATCACTAGCATCTATATCTACACCCCTGTAAGTACAAAAACCTTTTCCAATCTTTAAATAATTATTTACAGTGGCAGACATTTAAATCACCTCCACTTTATTTATTTATAGCATTTCTCTGTGAAACAACTGAGGAATCACAGAGAAACTATTTAGCTTTATTTTACCTCTAATAATTGGTTAGTGTTTTTATCGAACACTAAAATATTTACTTTTACTTTATTATGTTTTTTAGCTAATTTATTGTGTAACTTCTTGAATGATTCTTTATCTACTTTTGTCTTATCTTTTGTTTTATTTGACACAAAATCTACTGTTACTGATTTTGCATTATAATCAGATATTACAGATATTGAATAATCTTCTACTCCTATTTCGTTTTGGGACTCTATTCTCATATCTTCCGCTAGGGAAGTGAATTGTTCATCGTTTAAATCCTTATTCTTGTTCCAAAATGTAAAACCACCAAAACCAACTGCTACAACTAAACCTAATGCTATAAATATTTTTGCTACCTTTTTCATATTCCCTCCTAGATTATGCAAACTCTTATGTCAATGTCCTCATCTTTGAATGTTTCTTTTATTAATATATTTACATCTTTCCAGTCTAACCTATCAAGACCACACCCAATTAAAGGCATTGCTAACTTATTTATATTTAAATTACGACAAACCAACTTTAAATTATTTAATGAATCCGCTAGGGTATTCATTGTTGGCTTGTTGAAATATTTTTCCTTGGTTACTAAACTGATTACATTATGCTTACCCTTTTCTGGAGAGTAGTAATGTAATGCAGGGTGTCCGCTAGGAGAGTGAACCTCTTTTCTATTTCTTAAACTTCTTTGCATATGTGGGTATTTATCCTTGAAGATTTTGGCAATTCCCTTTCCCATTACACAATCTCTACTTATGCAATGCACTAGAGTATAATCCAATGGAATAGTAAATATATCACCCCTTACTTCCTGATAAATCATGCCCCCTCCTCCTCACATAGTACCATATTTAATATGTCTACTATGTCTAAATTTCTATATTTTCTACCTAACTTATAATTATCTAATAAATATAATTTGTATGAATACTCCACATCATGTGGTAATTGAATTACATTTTTAGTTAATGGTCTTAATAACTTATCTATATCATAAATCCTTAAACCACCTCTAGGTATACAGTATGTATTTATTTTGTTTTCAGCTAGGTGTATTATTCCAAGTGATTTTAAAATATAATAATCGCTTGGATTTATCTTATCATAGTTTCCTAATAGAAGATTTAACATGAATGTTTTAAAATTTTCACCTATTATTATTTTTACAGTTTCATCATATTTATGTTTCAAATGTAAATTATGACACACATGTGAATAATCGTTCTCTGGTACTATTATTAGTTCACCTTCTATAAAAGTTTCAATTACACTACCGCTAGGGTACATTGTAACATTTGGTAAATTCTTTCCTGTTTGCAATTTTAAATAATCAATGTTATCATTTTTATAATCACTTATTGCTATTGCTAATTCTGAATTTCCGCTAGGTATAACTATACAGCCTAAAACCTGGTCGAAAAATATTTTATCTTTCATTGTTTTTCCCCCTATTTTAACTTGTTTATATTGTTAAATCTTTATTATTTATATTGATACATAATTAAAATAAATTAGTTTATTATGTAGGTAATTGTAATGCACCCCACCTGCACCCAGTTTCAAATAAAGTCCGCTAGGTGGGTGAGGGCGTGTGTTTTACTCAAGATTCTCTTTTAATATTAAATACCTTAATGAATCTTCTTCCCTGTCTGTTGATACAAAATTTAATGATACACCATCGATTTCTTCTGATGCTATTTTATCCGCTAAATCCTTTGTTAAAGATAAATCATATAATATAATATATTCGCATATTTTCATTACTTCTGGTGGGTAGTCTTTATTTGCTATTATACTAAAATCAGTTATGCCCTCTTGCATGCAGTCACATAATACCACTAATTGTTCTGGTGTGAACCCTTGCTTTACATATTCTGACATTACTGGGTTTATTCTTAAACCATAATATATTGTTTCTACTGTTTGTTCATCTAGGTTTGGATTTGTATAGCATGTTACGTCTAATCCTTCATCTAGTCCCGCTAGGATTAGTCTCATTACCCCTGGTGAATATAAAGGATTAAGTATTAATGTTGGGTCGCCTCCATTTTTGATGCAGTTATTTATAACGAATAATTGTTCTTCGTTAAATTTACTTTTATCTATATTTAACATTTGCTTTATTCCCCCTTATTGATTTTAAACTGTTCCATAAATTCTAATATTTCTTTATTACCTTCTTCAGAAGTATGTATAAATACACAGAAGTCTTCTTTCTCTAATAACCTATTCCTACCTAGTATGAAGTTAACTTGGAAATCAATGTAGTCCTTATTATCTTCGATGTTGTAATCCGCTAGGTGTCCTCCATTTGATATAATCACCATACACGCCTTCATTACATTGTTTGGATAATCCAGTTCTTCCACTTGTTTCGGGTCTATCCCTTCTACAAAGCAATCCACTATTCTCTTTAATTGCTTTTTATTTAACCCCTTATTTATATAATCCTTCATCTTTGGATTACGTCTTAAACCGCTATATATTTCACTCATTATTCCTTCATCTATATCTGGCTTATTATAATAAGTTACATCTAGGTCTCTTCTTAATCCTGATAGTATGTATAACATTTGATTGAATGTGAACTCTTTATCTGAATACTTTGTTATATCTAAGCCTTCTTCAGCACCTAATCTAAGTAAATAAAGTTTACCAAAATCGTAGTCCGCTAGGTTTATACCCATTGAAGATATTTTATCATCAACAACTCTATATTTTTCTATTTCTGCTTTACCATCTTTTATGTTCGTAGTATATTTTTTATTATAAGGTTCCATTATGTACTTTATCATATTTTCATTGAATACTATATCTGAGTATTGCGATGTTACATTACTTTCCACTTCACTAAAACGGTAATCAGCTAGGTCTAATCCTATGTTGATTAGGAGCATTCCAAATTTAAGTTTGCTCACACTATATTCTGGATTTACTAATTCATCTACACTAAATCCATCTTCGTATATTGTCTCTAAAATATTTAGCTGTTCCATATTAAACTCTGTTATTTCATATCCTAACTCCTCTATCCTAGTAGCCAATCCTTTATTTATTAATACATTCAATTTTGTCACCTCCGCTAGGATTATACATGTTCTGATTTAGTATTCTTAGGAACTTATCTTTGAACTGTTCTTCTGCACCGAAAAATACTAAATCATGTGGTATACCACTTCTATACCATAGTACATTTACGTCCTCTTCTCCTAAGTTTAATCTAGATACATCTACACCATATAATTGTGCTAACCTTAATGTCCCCATTTTTAAATATGAAAAGTCTTTATTATCATATGTTTTTATATTTAAGTTATCTGATAACCCTAAATGTATCTGGTGGATTTGACTTTCGTCGTAGTCCGCTAGGAGATACTTAGTTAGGTCGTAACCATCTATAACACCTGCGTAAACTACTAATAAAGATTTGCCATTAGTAAACATTGATAATTTCTTACCTGTTATGAACTCTATATTCTTTAACATTCTCCTTTTCGTTTTCAATCGCTTTGTCAAACTAATATAATCTAACATATAATTATCCATTATTAAAGACTTTGCATCATTGATGTCCTCTGGTTTTATGTTAAATTGTTTTATGTCCTCTAGGATTATATCATTGGCATTAAGAATACTTTGCTTGTCTAGTAACAAAGAGCTGTCTAAATTATTCATATTTTGCCCCTTTCTAAATTGTAAGAACCACTCCATTCTCTATGTAAAATGGTTCTAATATTTCCTTTATTTTATTTGAGTCTTTTCTGAACCTGTAAATGTCAGTTAACACTTCGTCCGCTAGGTTTAGTATATTATAATTGTTTGGATTGATATTATATGTTAATAATAACCTAATTAGAGACATGTTAAATGCACTTACACATACATTTGCATATAAACTTATATCGACCCTATCCTCAAGACCTAATCTTATTTGCTTTAATTGATGAACAGAATACTCGTCATATGCATAATGTTTCATATCATCACTTACTTCCAACCCTAATATTATTTCATGCATCTTATTTGCGTTTAGATTTGGATTTAAGCAACAATCTATATTTATATTTTTCTTTAAACCTGTTAATAGTTCGTTCATTTGTCTGAAATTATAACATGGTTTATTATACTTAGTCACATCTAGCTTATTTAAAAGTCCCTTTAAAACTAACCACATTTGGGAGTCCGCTAGGTTCGTGTCTTCGTAATAACTTGTATCTAATTTTAGCTTTCTACCTAATTCGATTACCTCTAATTGCTCCATTGAATATCCCTGTAACTTGTACATAATTTAGCTCCTATTAACTTTATTTATTATTTGTGAAACTTGCTTATCATTTAATTTATTATATTCTTCTTCAAACATCCAAATATACTTGTCTCCATATTGGTTACGTCCTGTACTTTTTAATCTACCGTTACAACAGCTAGATACATTTGACCTATGCAGATTAAATATGACAGACACTTCCTTTATAGAATTGAATATTTCCCCTGTATTTACTAATACAACTCTTTTGCGACTTGGTGATGAAATATCTGATGTTTTGTCTAGTAACATTGCTATTTCATCTTCACTTAACAGGTCATACTCTTGTTTCTTTTTCCATACCAGACCTTGATTATTCTTTTTTCCGGCATACTCTTTATGACCGTTTATGCAGTTATAAATATGTGCTAAAGATATGTTGTTATCTTTAGATGCTATAGAAACAGAATCATATATTTGTCTTGTATTTAATAATACTACTTTAATTATTAATCACCTCCGCTAGGATTCCCATATACTAATACATTTTTCATAATAGGTATCCTTTTCTTCCTGTGTCATTTTATTGTATTCAGCTAGGTTAATCCATATTACACGTTTACCATCAGCTTTATACTTCCTACTTATTCTTCCTTTTAACCCCCTTCGTATTGAGCTTTCGTTTATACCTGTCTCCTTTGATGCTCTTACTACATCTTCGAATATTTCACCTGTATTCACCAACATAATTCTCTTATCTGCATTATATAGTAATGTGTCTATTGTTGATTTATCCATAGTTTCATATTCACTTTTGTAACACCATACTAATCTTATTCCGTCTAAAGTTCCTCCGCTAGGTGACTTCTTAGCTAGACATCTTGATATCTTTTCTCTATCAATTCTTGTGCTAATACATGCATCTAGGATTGAATCAAATTCCTCTAGGGTATTCAATAATATAATCCTTTTACATGCACTATTTCCTTGTGCATCTTCCAGTATCTTATTTACTTGGTCGATATCTAGTTTATCGAAATCTTCTTTATACATCCACACTGCTCTTTTATTGTGTATTATTCCTGCACTTTTGTTGAACCCTAATAAACAGTTAGATATATTTGACCTTGCAATACCTGTGTATCTTGAGGCATCTGTTATGGAACTATATTCCTTTAAAGTATTCAATAATACAACTCTTTTTATGATAGTCCACCCCCTATTGTTATTATAACTTTCCAACATATTATATATTATATAGTATTTAATATGTAGTTTTGTTTTCCGCTAGGAGGTTAATAATATTTATATATGAATACTAAATGTTCCCCGTCTTCAGTACTAACATGAGAGGTTATACCACTTAAACAATTGAAAATACGTATATAAGATATATTTAACTCTATAGATGCTTGCTTTATTGAGTGGAACTCCTCTCCTGTATTAGTTAATATTATTTCACGATATTTAGTTTTGTACCCCTTACCGTATATTCTTTCATATATCTCTTCATTAGTTAGACTTTTAAAATCATGCTTGTATACCCAAACTAACGGTTCACCTTTCTTGGTGTAAGTTCTTCTTATAGTTCCCGCTAGGCAATGTGATATATTTGATGAACCTATTCCTGTCGCTCTAGATGCCTCCTTTACTGAACTAAATTCTTCTCCTGTATTTAAAAGTACTACTGGATTTTCTTTACTTCGTTTAGATGCTTCATATAGTATCCTTTTAATATCATCTTCCGTTAGGGAGTCATAGGTTACCTTGTCTCTCCATACGATTGTTTCTCCGCTAGGTGATATTGTCCTTCGTATATTACCCAGTAAACAATGATAGATACTTGTGTATGATACCCCTGTTGATTTTGAAGCATTCATTATAGAGTTATAACATTTACCAGTATTCAATGACACAATCTTTCTACCTCCAGATGATTGATTCTTAAATAATATATCCTTTATTTCCTCTTCTGATAAATTATTATATTCTGATTCACGAACAAAAACAAATCTTTCCCCATTTAAACCTTTAACATAACCTCTCTTATGGTTTATTACATTTGACACGCTTGGCTGAGGAATGCCTAATTTCTCTACTACATCTTTTACACTTTCAAAAATTCTTCCATCATTTAATAATACTACCTTTTCTCGTTTTCTTGTAAAGTTGTATCCCACGTCATGCCCCCTTTTTATTGTTCCGCTAGGTGTTATCTTGATGATATTACTCTAGGCTCTTCTATGTACTCTACTTCGTAATCTTTAAACTTTATTCCATATAATCTGCATGCTCTTTTAGTTGCACTTTTTAAGTTTGTTCCACTTTCGTAAAGTCTTATTGCTTCACCATCTGAAGGTTCTAAGTCTGTTACTGTGTAACTTGGCAAGTCTGTATCTTTCATTTTCCATATTGATTTATTATATTTTACCTTTAATTTCTTCTTAATTTCTAACTTTTCTATTGTATTCATTTTATTACTCCTCCTCTAATTTTTCAAACATTACTGAGTTTCCGCTAGGTGTTTCTAACCATGTATGTTCATATACTGATTTATGCACCATTGATAAACTTAACCCATAATATCTACTTGCTTTTGATAATGATTCGAATTTAATTCCGCTAGGTATCGCTATTAGTGGCATTGGTTTCAAAGACTTTGCCCCTCTTTTCATCTCACTATTTGCTTCAGCTAGGAATGCTCTTCTTCTGTAACTTGACATGTTTTTATATGTGTATAAATCTATAAAAACTGCACGCTCATTATCTTTCCATTTCACACTACTCCATTCTCCACTTACACATTTACCTATATTACGTGCGCTTATACCAGTTATTTCAGTTATATCTGTATATCTTGCATATTTTTTATTTTCATTTATAAAGAGTATTGTATTTTTATCTATATAATCCTTTAGTCTCTTTACCGAATTATTACTTAATTTATCATACTCTTTTTTAAACATAAATACATGAAATAACTTGTCTGACCCATAAACTAAAGGTATACTTGTGTCCGCTAGGTGGAATAGTTGTATACGTTTCTTTTCTATTTTATTCCTTAATTCATCTAAACTATTGTATAGTTTTCCCGAATAAATATCTATTACCTGTTTATATTCTTTATAATTTAATAAACGTTCTTTATCTTCTTTACTTAGCAAGTTATATTTACTTTTAAATACCCATACTGCCCCTTTACCATCTATCTTTCCTCCTATATTATTTACACTATACAATGAATTCTTTATTGTTGTCCTTGATATTCCTGTTACTTTTGATGCTTCCTTTACACTATTGAATTGTTCCCCTGTATTCAGTAGTATGATTTTACCTAAATTATTTATTTCCGCTAGGAGTTCATCTATTTGGTCTTTTGGCATATTATCATATTCACTTTTAAATCTCCAAATTAATCTTTCCCCATTAGATGCCCAACTATATTTACTTCTGTGGTGTACTGAATCATAAACTTTATTATATGATACGCCTTTTGCTTTAGATGCTTCTACGATATTATCAAATAATTCTCCTGTATTTATTAGTACGACTTTTTCTACGATTTTTATCATGGACTATTCCCCTTTACATGTACCCATTTTATATATTCTGTCTATTAACTCTTGAATTTCCTCTTTACTTAATTTCTCAAAATCCTTTCTATACATCCATATTAATCTTTTTCCTTTTGATACTCTATTATAACTTATCATACCCCTTAAACATGCACGTATACGGCTTCCCACTATTCCCGAATACTCAGATGCTTCTTGGATTAACTTGAATTCCTTGCATTCATTTACTAATATTATATCTGTATCTCTTTCTCCTAATAATTCATCTATTTCTTCTTCAGTCATTTCATTATAATCTTCTTCATATCTCCAAACTAATATGTCATTACCAAATGTTCCACCAAAATTTCCTTTGTTTTTACAACAACGTCCTACATGATTGAAGGTTAAGAAATATTCATCCATTGCTGATGCTATACTAGGAAATCTTTCTCCTGTATTTAATAAAACTACTGGTCTTCTGTTTGCCATTAATATTCCCCCTTTATTATTTTAGTACATTCCGCTAGGTATGAGTTTTGTTGCTTTTTAGTCATTGCATTAAACTCATCTAGGTGAATAAATACTGCGTTTTCTCCATCTTTCCATTTTGTACTTTTCTGTTTCTTATTTAAACAACTATGTATACCTTTGATTTTTATATCATATTCTTTACTAAATTCTTTAGTGCTATAAAAAGGTTTTCTTTCATTTACAAAATAATATCTTGTTGTATTCCTTTTTATAAATTCATCTATTTGTTTCTTGTCTGTTTCCGCTAGGTTGGAATATCTATCTTCGTATATCCACACTAAGGGATAACCTTCTAGTCTTCCCGCTGACTTTGAATTACCAGTTAAACATTGATTTAGACTTAGTTTACTTACATTGAATTCTTCATATATCTCTGACCTATAATAAGACTTACCTGTATTGTATAATACTACTTTACCATGACCCCTATCTTTAAATCTTATATTACCGTCATGTATTAACTTATTTATTTCTTTATCTGTAAGTTTTATATAATCTTTCCTGTGCTTTATTACGCATCGTCTACCGTTTATAATCCCACAAGATTTACTATAACCTTGTATGTGTGCATTTATTGCATCGACCGTTACATTTAAATAATCAGCCAGTTTTGCTAACGATGGAAACTCTTGCCCTGTGTTTAGTATTATATAATTATTTTTATTTGTTTCCGCTAGGAGTTCATCTATTTGCTCCTTTGTCATTTTATCATAATCTTTTTTATACATTACTACACATTTTTTATCATTCAATTTACCACATGTTTTAAGGAACCCACTTAAATGTTTATTAACATTTCCTGTCGATACATTTAAGTATAAAGATAATTCCTTTACTGTATTAAATTCTTGTCCTGTATTTAATAAAACTAATTTATGATTATTTAGTTCCGCTAGGATTGAATTTATTCCCTCTACTGATAACTTATCATAATCATTTTTTAGCATGAATTTAATCTTTATTCCTTCCTTAGTGGTTACACACTTTCTATTTAGCTTTATGTGTTTTGATATTGTTGATATGTTTAATCCTGTTTGCTCTGATGCATCTCTCATACTTTTAAACTCTTGTATACCATTTGAAAGCATTACAACTTTTTTCCTTTGCGTATATTTATCATCGTCTGTTGCAGTAATCGTTTCCCCCCATTTTATACTATTCCTCCTTTTCTTCCTTTTCTATATCTTCAAACTTCAAAGGTTTATTATTTTCATCAGTTATCCATTCATTATTCTTTATAGATTTAAATAATTTTCTACCATCTATTCCATAATATTCACTTGCTTCTTTTCTTGAATCAAATTCAATTCCTTCTGTATATGATTTAACAGGTTTGGGAGTATTATCAGTATAATTTTTATATCTTTCAGTTTCGGATTCTGCTAGGAATTTCTTTCTTTCCTCTTCTGACATATTATTAAACTCATCTAAGTATACAAATATAGCTCTTTCATCTTCTTTCCATTTTGCACTTTTGAATTTTTTATGTAAACAATTTCTTATCGACGAGCTTGATATATTATAATCTTTACTAAATTGATTTATATTATAAAATTCCTTATTTTCATTTACAAAATAATATCTAGTACTATTATCTTTAATGTATTTATCCAACTCTTCTTTATCTTCTTCTGACATGAAAGTATATTTATCTTCATTCACCCATATTAGCGGATACCCTTTACATTTTCCAGCTGATTTATATTCTCCTCTTAAACACGCATTCAACCTACTTAAACTTATATTTAAAGTATTTACTATAAAATCTCTGGAATATATTTTTCCGTTATTATATAATACTATATTTTGTTTAGTATTTTCTTTAATTGCTTGGTTAAAATATTTTATATCTTCTTCCGTTAGACTATTATAATCTTTACCATAGAACCATATAAGAGGAATATTACCATCATATCCGCCTATGTGAGTTTTACTACGATTTAATCCACAAGACAAAGTACTTTTTGTTATTCCGTATTTACTAAATATTTCTTTCCTGTCATTAAATATTTCACCTGTATTAAATAGAACTACAACATCTTTATTTAATATGCGGTCTTTTCTTTTTACTTTAGAATTAGCATTTCTTATTAAATCTATTATCTCATTTTCTGATAATTTAATATAATCCCTTTTATACCTTATTACACATTTTTCTCCATTTATTTTTCCGCATGATTTACTTTTACCTTTTACATGTATTAGTATGTTGTTTTGACATGTGTTTAAATAATTAGATAATTCTCTTGCTGAATTGAATTCTTGACCTGTATTTAATATAACTAATTTCCTCTCATCAATTTCCGCTAGGATTGAATCTACTTCCTCTTTAGATAATTTATCATATTCTGACTTCTTCATAAATTTTATTTTTAATCCTGAATTATCATATACAAATCTAGATTTGTTGTATATATTTTGGCTTATAGTAGGGAAATCTATTTTTAACTTTTCAGATGCATCTTTTACACTATCAAATTCATACACTTTATCTGAAAACATTACTATTTTCTTCTCTTCTATTTTCTTTTGTTTTTCCGCTAGGAATAATTCTAGCTTATTAGTTTTATCCATTTTAAATTACCCCCTCTATACGTTTAGTTTTACCGTTGTATTAGATATGTGGAACTTAAAATCATCTTCCATCTTTTCTGTTATTAAAACTTTATTATCAAAATTCAATGAACAGAATTCGTGATGCGGATATTTCTTCCTTATTTCCTTTATTACTTTTCTTTTATCCAATGAACATATTAAATCATTTGGAACATACCATAATGACGGATATTTGTTGACCGCTAGGAGTCCCATTTTCTTTAATGTTTGATAATCTTTCATGTATACTTTATTATATGAACCTAGAAATAAGTTGTATAATACGGTGTAAATGTTCTGAATTTCTCCGATAGGTGGTTCTTCATTTATTCCTATTGTTATTGTATTTCCGTTTATTTGCTCTTGAAACCTTGGGAATTCTTCCCCTATTTTAAAGTCCGCTAGGTTGATGTTATCTGCGGTAAATATCTCCCCTGTATCATATTTCACGAACTTTAATCTTTTACGTGGCAATGAATATGCCCCAATGTAATCCTTATTATATTTGTTTTTATCAAATTCCGCTAGGTGGTTATTTGTTACGTTTCCTTCATTCGCTTCTAATATTATATTGTTACCTGTTGCTTCGTTTCCTATTATATACATTATACTTCCTCCTTATATTTATAATAATATCCATTATATCTATTATATTTCACATAGCCCGCTAGGTGTTTAGTTAAATACTCTTCTTACACCAGCTATTCTACTTCTATGACTGTTCTTTACAGGCCAAACTACTACTTTACCTGGCCATGCTTCTATAACTTTATTGTTTCCTAAATATATTGCTATGTGTATTATAACTCCATTAGAGTTTGAGTAGAATATTAAATCCCCTCTTTTTCTATTAGCATATGATACCTTTTTAAACTTACTTGATTTGAATAAATTTCTTGACTCATATTCATAACCTGGTTGTGAATGACGAATTACACTAACTGGAGTTGGATTTATTCCAGATGCATATAATGCTTGCATAACTAGACCAGAACAGTCTACACCTTGACCTGGTTTTCCTGATGCACCTACTATGTATTCTGTTCCTAAATAATCATAAGCTCTATCTATCATTGCTTCAATACAATCCTGTTTTGTACTTGTATAATCAGTTTGTATTGGTGATGTATAGGCTCCTAAATTTACCCAATCTGAATAAGATAATCCTAAAGCTCTCCATGTTGCATAATCAACAACACCAGTTTGTGATAATCCTGTTTTCTTTTGGAATGCTTTTATCTTATTAGAAGTTGATGGCCCAATTATTGCTTTATTTGATGTACTCATTCCTAACTTTTGTTGAACCTTTCTTACTTTCAACCCCATACTTCCATATTTCAAGTTGTAATCACCTTGACCCGCAAAACTTATATTGTCTTGTATTTGGAAAAGTCCGCTAGGATTTTGATATACACGCTTTGCATTCATTGTTATTGTTTTCGAAGTATATGATGATGCATCATCTGTTGCAGGAACATATACTCTCCATTTAGTTGATTTAGCTGAATACCAATCTTTTGTATATGTTAACTTTACAGATGCATTCTCTTCATCTTCGCAATATGCAGTTTGTTTTGTTACCCATTTACCTGTTGATGAATTATACATTTGTAATTTTACTTCCCTACCATATCCTGGTTTTACATGCATTCTATCTGCTACTGTTACTCCGGCTTTATTATTCCTCACATAATCTATACCTGTTACTTCTGTATCCTTATTAGTTTCAGCGTATGCACTCAATGGAGCCAGCATTGTTACTAATAAACCTGTTGCTATAATTTTTTGTATTCTTTTGTTCATACTATCCCCCTTAATATTAATCCGCTAGGTGATAATATAATAACATAATGGATATTATTTTCACTATTTGAATATTGTGACCTATAGTTATTTTGTAGGTTTTATAACTTACCTACTATTGTTGATTTATTTCGACTTCTATAGGATTTTAAGACTAATAAATTATCTTTTGTTATAAATAATTTATCTGAAGATTCTCTATTTAATATTACTAAATCTCCTTTCATGTTGTCCGCTAGGGTTATATTAAAAGAACTTAACCCCTCTAGGTTTATATAATCACCATATCTTATGGAGTTTAACATTCCTTTTTCGTCCCTATCCAATGTATTATAATTGTAATCATATACTATGTGTATTTCACTACCTTTATTGTAAACAGCAACATCTTTACCACTTGTTGAGTGTAGACCGAATGCCCCTGTATACTTATTATATCTTAATTTAGTACATGTTGATTTAGATTTCTCTTTAATTAATTCATCTTTATTTTCTATGAATTTATTTGTATTAACATCTAATACGTATATTATCTTCGCTTCGTCATTTATACCAAAGTAAACTTCTCCGCTAGGTGAGATGTATAAGTTCTCTGTGAACTCCGCATATTGGTAATCTATATAGCAACTGTCCACTCTCTCTATGCTATATTCATTGTCAAATTCATGTAATAGTTCGTATGGTTCAGCTAGGAATGACTCTATTATATCCTTATTTACTTTGAATGATATACCACTACGGTTTATACTATAAGGAAGTAATGCCTTTGTGCTGCTAATTATTCCATATAAATCTAATTCCTTGCTATAAACTTTTCTAAATGTCATAACTAATGTTTATTCCCCTTTCAAAATAACAATGCATTGTCTTGTCATATATTTTAAAACTATATTCATTTCCTATTTTACTTATATCTAAAGTAGTACTGTATATATTTAATACTGATTTTAATCTATATCTTTCTTCCCTATTAAATGTATAATAATCCTCTAGATTTAATGTCTTTATACTATTGTCTTCGACATATATAGCCGCTAGGTTGGTTACTCTATGACTATTATCCCTTATAATTACTCCATAAGTTCCTGTAATTTTACTATGCCTTAACTCTACTATTGTGTTGTTGGATTCGTTATTTGCTATTTTAAATTGGTTGTTTTCCAATTCATATAGTTTTCTACAGAGTAGGGTTTGACCATATTGGTTTATTGTTGTTTCATATATTTCACCTTCTTTAGACATAGTCACTTCTGTTATGAATCCGTTATAATCATCTTCACCGTTATTTACACCGTATTGAAATATGTGTCCGCTAGGTGATGACAACAAATCCTCTTTTATTAATAAGTTAGTTACTATTTTCTTATTGTTGTACTCTATAACCCTTGTTGTGCTGTTTACATGTGTTGTGTCTTTAAACCATGAGCCTTTATATTTATCATAATTAATGTTTGTGTGTTTTGTTTTGTCCTCTTCTGATATTAATTTAATTAATTCACCTTCTTTGAAATATAATAGAGTTGCACCGCTGGGGTTCTTAATCATATTTATATTCCCCTCTAAGTTCTCTATTACATATAGATTGTCTTTATTACATCTCAAATCTATATAACCGCTAGGTGTGTACTCTAGGGCATAATGTTTAGTGTCGTCTGATGTATTATACATTATATCGCCACTATCAGTTATTAGTATTGATACTTCCGCTAGGTTTGACTCTAGTTGAGTATGTCTTGGAAGTAGCACTGCTCCATCGCTGTATTTCAGGTTCGGTTTATTTACAAAGTCTACCGCTAGGTGGTTATCATTAGTTGCAGTTATGCCCATTGTTACACCTTCATTACTCATTATATATAGATAGTTCCCCACATACTTATAGGAGAACCTCGGTAACTTCTCTTTAATCATATAGATATTGTCTGATGACTTGCCTGTTGTTTTATCTTTACTATCCATTTGATATCTACCTCCTTATCACTTCGAAACGGGTAATCCCAGTTGTCTGAGACCACCCGTTATGTTTATAATAATATTGAATTGGAATCTATTAATATACCTTCTCCCATTTCAATCATCATATCTACATATTCATAAATGTCGTAATCTGTTCCCTCTACTAATCTTTCTTCTTCATTAAATAAACAGTTGTTGTCCGCTAGGAACTCCTCTAGGTTATCTATTGGAGTTATTAAACCCGCATTATATATAAGATTAAAGTAATCTTCATTTAAACTTTCTCTTAATATTCTATCAATTACACCATATATGTTTTCTATTCCTATTTGTTCATTTTCTATGTTTGTAAATATTAATGCATCTTCGTCTAATTCTAATGGTATGTCTTTATTCCATTGTAAATTTACTACTGGATTTGTTGTTATAAAATTTATTGAATCGTCTCTAGTTTCCCCACTCCAATTTGATATAAAATTACTTCTTGTTTCTGTTAATGTACTCATATTTATTTCCCCTTTTTTCATTTATTTATTATTGATAGTTAATATTTTCAGCTAGGAGTGGTATGTAGGTGGGAAGTAAAAGGTAAGGAGCGTATTTGACCCCTTACCTTTGTGTATTGAATTAGAATAAGTCTAGTTTCTTAGTTGCGCTATCATGTTTACTTTTGGTTTTATCTTCAATTTCAACTTTGTTTGATGCATATGAGAATTTAAAATTCTCATAAGGTATACTTTCACCATCATTTACTATATAATTAATCATACAATCTATTACTCTAGAACTTCCATCTAATGGTATTGTTTCACTATTGTCAGACTTTATTATTACATTACTAGAATCATAATTACACTCTAAACCTACTGTATATACCGTATTAAATAACTTAATATTAAACAGTGCATTATACCCATATTGTATATTTATTGCTTTATGCTTACCATATAAATATTCATAAGATGCGTCAAATATGCTATCAACATTAGCACATTTCACACCACGGAAATTAGAATAATAACGGTATGCATCATCTACGTCTATGTAATTTACATCGCAATATGAAGTTAAAATTCCTTCTTTATTTATAAATAGTATATATTTATCATTTACGTAGACTTTATCAATTTCATTTACTCCCGCTAGGTTGATACCAAAGTCGATATAATCATGTGTATTATTCTTTGTTAATCTACATTTTGATATAACTTTACCAGATTTTTTATCCACAATAGTTTCCACAATTTCACCATTCTTAAGCGCACAATATAAATCAAATAACAATCCATTATCACTTTCATATGTTTTTGTGTAATAACCTAAAGAATCTGGTTTAGCAATATATTCTTCTGAATAATCAGCAAATCTAAGTATACCTTCATGAGTTAATATACTATCATTGCGTAAATTACACCAATTATTTACATTATAAGAAGGTATACAATACATCGTATGATTATAATTTATAGATAAAGATGCTTTATTATATACCATAAATTCATTTCCAATTTTAATCATTTTCAAATCATTCTCAAGTTCATCAATACGCCCATTATATAAATATGTTGATTGATAAAATCTTACAGCATTGAATAATATTTCATCTATTGTATATTCCATATCCCATATATCACTAAAGAATTTATATGTTTTTTGTTTAGTAGTATCTGGGTTGTAATATTTAGAACATCCAGGGGCCTCTCTCACCTCTAATATTTCAGTTTGAAGTGGTTTCTTTAATTTTTCTTCATTTAATACTATATTTAATTTATCATAATCTATATTATGCTCATAACTATGAGGTTTAACGTAAGAACTAACAGATGAATGTACGTCATTTTTAGAACAATTTGCTCTATTTATTATCTCACAATTTTCACTACCACAATTTTCGCAACATATAACAGGAATGTACTCGTCTTCACCAACTTGTTTCCAATCGTAGCAATTCATAAAATAATCAGAATCTTCATAACGTTGTTCGAATCCGCTAGGTGGGTTATCAGTAAAGTTTAAAACACTTTCGTCACCTATATCAAACTCATTATATATTATACTTTTAATTACAGGTATATAAGAATCTACTGCTACGATTCTATGTATCATAGTTTGACCACTATTTTTTGCTGTTGCAACAAGGTGAATTGAACCTTCTATATCCCAGAACAAATACATTCTACATTTTACTCTATTATCAAATGTATCTATCATACCAATATAAGTTATTCTTTTGTTCTTATCTATCTCTGTTTCTTTCTCATGATAAATTGCAATTAATGTGTCATTATTATAGTCCCTTAAATCAAACTTCCCATTCTTATCTAAGCAAAGATAAAGTTTATTTTCTAAGTCTCCATATTCTCCATAAATTTCAATACGCTCTTTAGTTAATCTTATTACCATGTAATTCCCCCCTTTATTTATTATATGTTCAGTTTTGATGTTCTTCTAATATTTGTTGACATCCCTTGCTCTATTAATCTTGCTATATTAGTATAATTAGCATCTTTAATATTAATTTCTCTATGTAATCTATCACCTTTATATACTTTAATTTTGAAATGGTCTACTGCTAGGATATTTATTTCTAAAGTACATTCTTCATAATCATAATAACAATTATCTATTTTTAATGTTATATTGTTTTCAGCTAGGTCTTTATTGCTGTAGAATTTATCAATATTCCTAGCGAAGAATGGATACATCGATTTTTTATCTATTCCAGTATGTAAACATTGTGGCTTTACTGTCATACGTGGTTCTCCAAATATATGTTCAATTATGAAAAAACGTATTTCATTTTCTATTATTCCATGTTCATCAACTTGATATAAATTATTATCACGTACACCAATAAACTTTATATTATTTGTACTGGCTTGAGTTTTAGTATATCTACCATTTTTATACTCTCCCATTTTAGTATATAAAAACATACAGTCACCTTCGCCATCTTCGTCATAACATCTACCAAATATATTATCACAATCATTTGGATTAAAATTAATATCTATAAACCTATTATCACGGCAACTTCTTCCTCTAAAATATGCACAATCATATAATAATTTATAATAGTTTCCATTACAATCCAAAGCCATTCCGTCTACATAAGTATAGAATCCCGCATTTAAATCAAGTTTAATTATATTTATATAAACACCCTTTACGAGTTCCCCATTACCAATAAATGAATCAAAATCTTTAGGACGTCTATAATCAGTTATATCATCTATTATGTTATTTAAACTACGTAATGTCCCTTCACCACTCATTGACTTTGTTGTTACACAATCTTCTAATGAAGTTCCGCTAGGTATAAATACCAATTCTTTATCTTTTTTACAGTACCCTATTTCAGCAATTATTGGCTCTGTTTTTATAACTTCTAATATCTCTTCTCTATACATTTTATTAATCCCTCCAATTTGTTTTATTTGTTATTATATAATAATGCCCGCTAGGAATGTTATGTAGGAAACTTATTAAGGTAAGGAGTTTATTTTGACCCCTTACCTGTGTTTATTATATATTTAATTTTCTTGTTATAAATCCATTTTCAGTTCTGATTATATGAAAGCTTTCCCTTACTTCTACTTTAGATACATTTAAATTTTTACCAAATTTACTAGCTATGGATACATAGATGTTTTTCATTTTGCTATTATATGGTGCTGTTGCTGAATCCCTGTATGTTAAACCTTCTTTATCTACTACCGCTAGGAATGTGTCATTTGATGACTTATCGATTCCGAATGTATAGCTAGTTCTAAAGTCATCGTATGATGCATTTACACTAGATATCTTAGTAAATCCGTTAGGAATATTTGAAATGTCTAGTATGCAGTCTTTTACAGTCAAGTGTTCGTGAACGACTTCCGCTAGGTTGTATGATGCTTCTCTATAAGGAAGTCCTAGCAATCTTTTATACGCTTTGCATATTTTATTTTTGTCATTTAATAAGATTATATAGTTATGAGTTACTTGTAATTTTACTATATTTGTTGAACCATAATCAGCTATTTTTATTTCTAATAATTCATTTCTTAATCCATTTATCGCACCTACTAAGACGCATGCACCATCTCTGCAATCTAAGTATAAGTTTAAACGTTTATTGTCTTCTGGTATTTCTTGAGATAGGCAATAAAACCCTAGGGAATTGTCTGGTTTACATTGAACTTCATCTTTTGATTTTAATAAAATGTCTATAAACTCTTTATTAGAAATTCTATCTACATATATTCCACCATATGTTAGATTAAATGTTTCAGTTATATTTATGCATTCTACTCCTGTGCATCTATTATATAAATAATATTTAGAACCTATCTTAATTAATCTTGATTCGTCAGCTAGGTGTTGTTTAGTTTCTTCCGAAATTATTCCCGCTAGGTTGAATCTTACTACATCAAATAATAATTCGTCCCAGTTGTTTGGTTTATTCCATATGTCGCTGAATCGTTTATATTTTAAACTTTCCTCATCACCATTTAATATACGTTCTTTTTCCGCTAGGATAGGTTTGTTGTGCTCTCTAACCTCTTCTAAATCCTCTTCATCATCGTCATCATCATATAAATCTTCATTAATTAGCTCCCTATCCAAGTATGCTAAGTAAGAATTTTTATCTAATTTACCTGATTGTAATTCTTGCTTATCCACTTTTTCTACCCTTGGTGTTAATTGCATTAAGTCATATAATGTAAGTTCTTTATCCTTGTCTAAGTCAAATTTATTATACACTATGTCACTCTCTAATGAATCATTTTTTACTGGAGTTATTCTATGTTCTATTGTTGCACCACTAAATCTATCCACTGTTATACTATGTATTGCCCCTACTCTATCCCAGAATAGATATATTATTGCATGTACTCCAAAGTCCTTTGTTCCTATGAAAGTTATTCTTTTTGTTTCATCTGTATTTGTTATAGTTTCTTTACATTTAAATAATTGTGGTTTCTCCTCAGTTAGTCTACATTCACCATTTGTTCCTTTTGTTAAATATATGTCTTTACCATCTAAACTTATGTAATCTTCATTTGATATTATTTTCATTTTTAAATTTCCCCCTGTTTTTAATTTGTTAATATTATATAATATCCGCTAGGTGTGGTATGTAGGTAGGAATAAAAATAGGGAAGATAATTCCCCCCTATTTGTGTTTATAATTTAAGTTTTGTTGTCTTGTTTTTCTTTTCTATATAACTATTTAGCTGAGATTCACTTATGTCTATTCTAGTTTTTAGTTTCTCTATATCAACGTCATATCCACGTATAAATGCATAGTTCACTAATAGCTCATCTATGTAAGGTAAGTCCGCTAGGGGATATCCTTTCTTTAAAGCTAACTGAAATAGAGACATTGAATAAAACTCTTTAGGCACATTATCTAAGCATTTTACATTATAATCAACAAAAGCCATCGCCACTAAATATCGTATATCTTTACCTCTACATCTTATTAAACCAATTCTTTTTATTAAAGAACTATTAATTTTTGATTCTTCAAGAATATTAATGAACGGTTCAATATGTTCTTTACCGTCATCACCAATATATGTGCATTCTATTTTATCAAATTTTACCGCACGCATAAAATTTGAATAATCACTCTTAAGTATGACTTTTAGTTTCTTCATATCACGTTTACTCCACTCTAAATCCTTTTAATTCTTTGTTATCCTCTAGGTTTTCTATTAACCAACCTATTATATCACTCATAATATTAGTCTTTAACTCTCGTGTAACATCTTCATTACCTCTTAATATTTTAAAATTCCATTCTTGATTTGGTTCGTATTCTATCTTATATCTACTTCCCTCTATATGTATTATTTTCATTTTAAATTCTCCTTTATAAACTTAATTTACTTGTTTTATTCTGTTGATTTGGAAACATACGGTCAGTTATTCTTTTATTGAATTCCGCTAGGTGTCATATAGGGAGTTGAGTATAAACTTATTCTCCCTATACTCCTAGTGTATTATCTATTTAAAATTTCTTCTATATCTAATTTTGTAGCCTTTCTTGGTTGTTCAGTATGTTCTAACCCGACACATAAATTTGCTATAATCCTATTTAAATTTAATATAAAACCTCTTTTAGATGATTTTAATTCCCCATTTAAATATAATTCTACTATACATTTAGTAGGTGATGTGAATACTATATCCAATGTATATGAAGTATCCTCATATATACAATTATTTAATGATAATCTAACATCTCCATCTTTCATATCATCTACTTTATAATAACGCATTGCACGTTCTTCTATTTCATATGGTTCGAATCTATTACCATATTTATTATCCATATAATTCTTTTCAAATCTGATTATATATGGAACCGCTAGGTTCTCATTTACTGACTTACCGAAGAATAATTTACTTTGAATATATCCACAACAGTCTATTTGATATAATACGTTCCCCTCTATTGCTATGTATTTCACTGATGACTCTTTAGTATAATCTAACATTCCAACAGGTGTTAGTCCACTATTAGGATTTTTATCTAGTTCTTTTATAAATGTTACGGGTTCTTTGAAATATAATTTTTTATATGCATTTCCATCTAGGTCTACAACTGTGTAATCTTCGCCAATCTCAAATGCTTTTTTACTTTCATTTCTTATTTCTTCACTTAATTCTGATTTTACACCTAGCAACACTTTACCATTATAATAGAAAGGTTTATTGCCTTTTGTTGTTGTGTAGAAATGAAATCTTTTGTTAGCAGAAAGAGCTTTTAATTTAAGTATATCGTTGAAAGTTCTTATTTTACTACGAGATGACATTGAACCAAATCCATTAAGTTTAAATGCATCAAATAAATTTACTCTACCATCTAGAGCTGTTTTAGCTGGTTTATAATATACAAATCCAGTTTCAGAATCTGTTACTACAATACTAGCTTTTTCAAGTTTTTCTTTTAATTCATCTTTTTCTATCATTTCTTAATACCCCCTGTGTTTTATTTTGTTAGTATTTAATAGTTACCGCTAGGTGTGTTATGTAGGAATGAACAATGGAAGGTGATGTATAAAACACCCCTTCCACCTTACTGATTATATTGGATTTACTAGATTACTTGCCCATTTAATAAGTCTCCTAGAGCGTAATTATCTGCTCCTATAGTACTAACTGCATTAGACAAATCTGATTTTAATTTAGAATCTAATGTATAGTCCTTAGGTTTAAAGAATACTGTGTTATCCCCAGGTCTAACTATTGCTATGTCATTTTCTCTTATTCTGTCTTTTAAATCTTCTAACTTGTACATATTATTTTACTACCCCCTCTTATTAATAATTTATAAATTTATTAACATAGTCATTAATACTTTCACAAGCATCATAATCATCTATCCAGTATTTAAATGAAGAAACATCATCGAAGTCCATTATCATTTCTCTCATTATTTTAAGGGACTCTTTTTCATCATAAATACTTACCGCTAGGAGTAAATCACCATTGCCATCTAGCTTTCTTAACTTATAATAATTAGATGTGTCCTGTAATAATGCTATAATTAATTCTTGATGTGTCATATAATCGGCTGAATCTATTGCCCAATTATAATGTCTTCTTACTAGAAACAATCTTTGTTCCTCTGTAAACTCTTCCCAGTATTTTTCACATATTCTTGTGTCTACCAAACCACATACAAATGCTAAATCTCTATTTGAATATTCCGCTAGGAGTTGTGGTTTTAATGTGTATGCGAATTTATATAAACCATTTGATTTGTCATTTTCTATATCGAATACTATATCTGGATTTTTAAGTACGGCGATATATTTTAATTCTTCATAATTGTCTCTGCTAGGAGTGAATATTAACTTCGGATTATCATATATTGCCTTATATTCTGGTTTTACCTTTGTGAAATCATTATGAATTATATTATAAATAGTTTGTGCTAACTCACTTTTATATAGAGGTTTTCTTTCATCTCTTATTGCCCCTATTGCTTCACACTCTACTGGCAACTTATAATTTACTGAAGTGAATCTATCCAATGCATAAACTAAATAATGTAAATTAGTTAATGCATCATCTAGGAATTTCTCATCTAGGTTTCTACATTGGTGTATGAAATACTTTGTAAAAGGTGTTGGTGCATCTTTTATATTTTCCATATTCACACATGAAATCATTTGTAATGTTTCCCAATAATTACTTTCTGTAAACCTAGAACAATCACTATAAATATATGAATATAATGCCTGTCCCTTTAGAGAAGGTTTAAATCCCTTCTCCTCTAATTTATCTAAATCTATTGGTGTTTTATACCACATAGCTAAATAGAATAATTCATCATTTATTTCTGGTAAATCCGCTAGGTTAACTCCTGATGCTAATTCTTTTTCATACTTTAACTTGTTGGTTCCGCTAGGGATTACCATTTTAATTGTTTTACCCATGTTACACTCTCCTTATTTCTTCTCTATTTCATGTATTCTATCTATAAATGATATCCATGATATTTCATCATCTAATGCCTGTAGGGTTTTTACTTCTATTGGTAATTCGGTTTCATCTATACTATGCTTTTCTATTAGTTCACCGAAATCTGATGGATAATTTAGATAGTATAATAACGTACAAAATCTTCCTACTCTTTCATCATCTAGGACATCTAGGTCATCTAGTTCTATTTTATATTTTAGTGATGAATCAGATAATACTGCTATTGCCACCTCTTCTTCTGTGAATCTATCATAGTTATCTAATATATAATCATAATGAATTGATGCCAAGAAATATCTAAGTCCCATTGGTAAATCAGCTAGGATTTCTTTATAGATATCTACATCTTGTATACAAGCTATTAATTTTAATAGTTGTGTTGTTTTTCTATTAGTTATTAATTCTGGTTTCATGTAATAAGCAAACACCATTAATTCATCATCTTTAACTCCCCCACATAAGTCTATTGCTATCTCAGGCTTCGCATAAACCGCTAGGAATTCATCTACCTTTGTTATGTTTTCCTTTTGTAGTATTGACTCTGGATTATTATATACTTTAGAATATTCAGGATTATCATGAACATTCATTATTGCAGTATATATTTCATTTTCTATTGATTTATTACAACCTCTAACCGCTAGGATTGCACTCACTAAATCATCATTAGAATCTATTTTGACACTAGAAGGTGTTAATGCGGCTGTTACGAATTTTGGAAGAACTACGTTACCTGTGTATGTAAAGAAATAACTCATAGAGCATAATGCACTCTTTAATAATGTGTCGTCCGCTAGGTTGAATCTTTGTAGTTCGTCTAGCTTTATAAATTCATAATCTCTATCGAATATATCTGTGTTCCCATACATCAATATTTTATCAAGTAAGTTATATTCAGATGCACATGGTTGTTCTGCTCTACTTAAACTTATTAATTTTAAATATTTGGAATCTTTATCAAATTGGAATGTTTTGTGTTTCCCGAATCTACTACAATATAACACTTTTTGCATATGTGACATCCTTTTGCCTTTTAATCTTCTTCTTCGTAAATCATAATCTTCAAACTCTATATCTTTAAATAAACAATAATAAATTATATCATCATCTATTACTGGTAAGTCTGCTAATTTACACCCATTATCTAATGCATCGTAAGGTGAAAAATCTTTATCTTTTGTTACTTTTACAAGGTCTGGATTTGCATGTACGCAATCTTCGAAATCTATTGATTCTTTGTTTATTAAGTAATCATAGACTTTTGGATTTACTTTTATTTCCGCTAGGAATTCTTCTCTAGTCATTCTTTGTGTTGCTTTAGAGTCTGGAAAGTCCTTTTTATAATCATCTATTTCTATGAATAGATATGTATTTCTCATATAATCTCTTGCTCTTTCTATTTCTGCTTTACTATATTTTTTATCACCAAATATATTTAGTTTCTTTGTTTTCCCCATTTGAATTTAATACCCCCTGTTCTTTGCTAAGTCTATACTACTGTCATTACTTCTCTTTCTAACTTGTTTATCATTTCTTCATATTTTAATAATTCTGATGTTTTCATTAAACAGTCTATTACTTCATACCAGTATTCACCATATTGGTCTATATATAATCTATGGATTTTATCAATACCATAATGACTTATGTTACATACGCTTACCATAGTTAATATTAAATCTTTATCTTCTATTATTTCGTGTCTTGGTAATATACTTATAATTGTGGGTTTGTAGCCATGTTTATTTAATAACTCTTTTAGTTCTTTTTTGTTGTCCGCTAGGTTTGATATTAACTTTATCCCATTATCTTTTTCTAATACTAAACCTATTAATTCATTATTATTAAGTACTGCAATTGTATTATAAGATGAATGAATTACATTACCATTTACAATATCTATCCCCTTATTTAGTTCTATTAATTTGTATTCCATATTAACACCCCTTCATGATTTATCTTATTCTTAATATTATATAAATCCGTAAAGGGGTGTTATGTAGTTTTAAATCATTATATGTTTAGTTTCTTCGCTTGTTACCCCTTTAGTTTGATAAGGTGCTCCGCACCGTGTGGGGCGCGGGTGCGCCCTGTGAGCCGTCGGCGTGGCGTGTCGTGGTTTTTTAGTTGGGTTCTGGTGGTACGAATGTGAATTGATGAATTATATTAAAACGTCCTTCAGAGTCTTCCGCTAGGATTCTTCCGTCGTTTGATAAATATATGTTTTCATTTAATTCCACCACTTGAACTAAACCTTGATTTGTTGCTTTTAACTTGAAAATCCTTTGTGACTCCCATTTGATATCTTTTGGTAAATCCGCTAGGTCTGTTCTTTTTACTGTATTGTCAGCTAGGATTGCATATTCGTCATTATAGCGAACTATCACATCATCGTTTAATCCCCTTGCCACTTTTATTATTCTCATCTTAATCAATCCTCCCTATATATTCCCATTTTATATACCCCATGTAATCCAGTTTGATGTATATGTTTAAGTCCTTTGTTAAATAAATGTCTTCCGTATGTGGTAATAATTCATCTATTAACATGTTTCCAATTATCAATGTTGCATGTTTTTCCACCCCTTCTATATCCACTAATCCCGTAACGAAATCTTCCATGTGACATTTCTCTTTGAAGTATCTTGTGTAATCCATTGCATGTTTACATTTCTCGTTTGTTATGCAATAGCTATCATTAGTAATTACACTTGTACTTATTTCTGGATTACATATTACAGTTGATTTTAATTCACCATTCACATAAATTGATTTACAATTATGCAATTCATTTTCTCCTATCTTTACATTGGTTAATCTCTCAGTTGGCATATATTCTTTATTTAATTTAATGTATCTGCTAGGAGTTAGTTCATATACCTTTGTAGCCTTTATAACATAACCTTCGTGTTTTTGTATTAGCCATATATCACCCTCAAATGATAAGCATAACTCTTCCCCTTTAACGCTATTAGACATAACTACACTTAATCCCAGTTCGTCATAACCTATATCGAAAGTTAGCCCAATAAATTCCATTTCATAACTTCTTGATAATTTTCCTGCTTTAACTTTTTCATATACTCTTCTTGTATTTACCCCATTGTTTGTATAGTTTGAGTTATCAATGAATCTTATATTATTATTTTTATCTAATACACACACTATAGTATCACCATTTATAGTTCTAATTGCTTTACAGTTATCTGCTATATTATATGTCTTTGTCGTTTCATATGTATTTGGTATTGCATATGCTATTACACCTAATACATTTGTTAAATTATCGATATAACGATTATTCTCTATCTTAGAAATACAAGATACTATTTGTGGTCTAGTGAAATCTGGTATTTTCCATAATGAACCATTGTCCGCTAGGTAGATAAGGTCATGCTCTGTTCTTATAAGTTCCTGTGCTATTAATATATCTTCACCTATTTTTATTGTGAATAAACCTCTAGGTGTTGGTGATTTATATTCTACCCATGTTGTACCTTCTGATAATTTAGCTGTATTATTTATATACAACTTATCATCACTTGCTAACATGATTTGTTGTTCTTGTCCTGTATTAGTCAACAGTCTAAAATAGAATTTATTTTCTTTGGCTTGTTCTAATTTAAATCTTAATGCATTACCTAGTGCTGTTGCTTTTTCACCAAATGTTTGTTCCGCTAGTTCTGGTTTATTTGACTCTTTTCGCCTTGCTACTTTCTCATATTTACCATGTTTATTATATCCATATAGTCTTGACCAAGTTTGTTTAGTTTTACTATACAGCCATAAATTATAATATTCATCTAGGCATATACTATACAATGATGTTTCCGCTAGGTTAAACATGATAACGTTTATTCCTTGTATTTCCACCTTCTTTGAGTTGAAGTCTTTATTAATTAATATGTGATTTCCTTTATCTTCAAACATATTTATATATTTATCATAACAACCTTCACCGTCGTCTAATTCCATGCTTGATGTTACTAAAAACTTACTTGCATATTCTCTTATATGTATGAACAAACGACCACTTAATTTTAATATACCATCATTGTTATTTAACTTTAAATATTTAAATTCCATTATTTTACTCCTTTATTAAATCTACTCTATATTGCTTGAATAATTCAACTGTCTCCATACAAGCAACATTTAATTTGTTTTTAGTTTGCCACTCTTTTATCTCCGCTAGGTTATCTCCGTATATATCTAAAATACTTCCGTACTGAGGTAAGAGCTTTATTAAGTTAACAAATTTATTTGATATTAAATCTTTTACTGAAATTAATAATAACTTTCCTGATAATACTTTACCTAATAATTCAGTTAAATCATCATCTAAATCTTTCGATATTTCCTGTAAATCTCTATGACCACCAATTAACTCAAATTTATAATTTCCTACTATATCGCATAGTTGGTATGTACGATTATTGTATTTGAAACTATATTCTACATTGGTATATAATTTACTATGTTCCTCCGCTAGGAGTTGATATAATGAATCCCAATCCATATCATTTATATTTAGATTTAAGTTTTTATGTCCCTTTAATACTTCATACATATCTACACATTTAGTTATTAAACTTAAATCCACTCCAGACTCTATTATTGATTTCAATAATATTAATTCACTATTAACTCTTCTTGGGCATGAGAATATCAAATCTAAGAATAATTCACTTTGGAATTGATTTAATATGTAACCTATATAATCATATAAATCTCCCCCTAATTTGTCCGCTAGGGAGTATATGTATTCTTTTGATTCTTCATGTTTTAATGTTGATTGTACTAGGTTAGAAAATGATAATAACATCTCTAAGCTATAACTTAATACTGGATTCTTTTCCGCTAGGAGAAGTTTTAATATGTTTGCTAACCTTTCATTATTATAAGTTAATACTTTTTCTAACTCTAAAGCCTTTTCCTTTATTTGCGGATTTCTTGTTATTTTAGTCTTTACTGCTTTATTATATAACTTTGTGTGTTGATGTTGTTTACACATGTGAACTAATCTTGTGTAATAATAATCTACGAATGGATTTAAATTATATGCATTTAATATTCTATATAAAATTTCTTTAGAGCAATCTCTAGTGTCTATTGGTTTTATATATTCATTAAAAGATATTATATCTTTATATCCAAGTTGCTTTAAATTCTCTTCTATTATATTACCTAATTTTAAGAAATTATTATATGATAAGTTTGGATATTCATTCTCTTCCCAGTCTACTGTCGGACAGTATGAACCATAATGAGATGTGCTTAACTTCCCACCTTTATTTATATCCATAAGTGGAGATTTCCTTAGTTTACCTAATTTACATTCGAACTTCAGTGTACTTTTATATTCGTTTAATTTTATTGTGTCTCCGCTAGGGGAGTATTGTTTGAACGTATACCCTACTAATATAACATTATTTCTATGCTCATCTATTGTTGTTTCACCGGATTTTATTAATGATTCTTTATTATTCATTAATGTTATATCCGCTAGGTTATAGTTACTATTACAATACGGACATTTAAATCCTATTAAAGTATTACTTTTATTTTCTGATATCACTGCTTCATTAGTTTCTAAACAGTTACCACATCGTATTATAAATTTTTCTCCTGTATAATTTACTGCTGTGTTTTTAAATTCTCTATTATTTCTATATATGTTTTCCCCTACCATAAAGTTACTCCTATCTTGATTATACTGTATATAATGCTGAAAATACTATTCCCTTATTACTGCAATATTTATATACTTCGTCACATACTGCTCTGAATATTTCTCTAAAAGTCCCCGCATAATTCACTGCTGGGTAGTCTTCACTTATTTGATTTAATGATGCGAATAATGTTTCGTCCGCTAGGTCTGTGTGGATTCGCAATATTTCACATAACTCTACTGTTTCTTCTAATAATGATTTTTCAACCTCATCGCTAGTTGTTGGAGTGTTTATCATTTTCCACTTACCTAACGTTACATTATGTTTACTTCTAATTATGTCTCTTATTACTACTGATTTATTTACCATTTGCGGATGTTTTATCTCATAATATCTCCTATTTATCTGTCTCCCTTTATATGTCTCTGATACCTCATCTATGAGTTCTAATACCACATTATCGCCTTTTGGAACTATTATAATTATTGTTTCAAACTCTGAACATTCTGTATTACCTAATAACTTGTCTATTTCATACATACACTAACACCTCCTATTATAATATTTAGGGGGTATGTAACACCCCCTGTACCTCTACTACACATGCATATATAATAAAAATTATTTAGTATTCATAAGGGTTAATCCCTCTTGTAAATAAGATAATATCCCTACATCAGACTCTAATAATGATGCTAGTTCTATCACGTCCGCTAGGGGTAATTTATTTTCTGTATATTTTATAATTGTCTCTATTAATCTTTTACCTTTCTTTCCTTCAGGTTCCAATGCCAACACCTCCTCTTTAACATATAAACATTGGTCTACCTTTAATTGGTTTACCTTCGAAATTGTCCACTATTCTTACAGTAAACTTTCTGTCTTCCGCTAGGTTTGCAGGTAACACTAAATGTCCCTTAAATGTAAACTTAATCATTGCCAAAAGAGCAGTTGCATAGCCTTTATTTCTGTGTCCTTCTGATGTTTTCACGTTGTCTATTAATATTAATTTTCTTTTTAGCCCACTATTTTTTAAGTAATTTATTACTCCTATTTTATGTGCTATCTCTAATTGATTACATATAACTTCCGCCTGACTGATAACTTCTCCTTCGTTTAAAAAGTAATATCTGTTTCCTTCTTTACAAAACTCTAATCCATTCATATTACCCTCTCCTGTTTATTTAATTTTTAATTTCATCGTAAGGTAAAATAAAGACACCCTTGCCTCATTCATTACCTCATTTAGTAATAACAAGAGCAAAGGGTGTCATGTAGTTTTAAAGCTTTATATCAAATGTTATTTCAGCTAGGAATGTGTGTGGTTTGAGTTTATTTAATTAATCTATAGCAGTCAGTCCACTTTAATACTGAACTATAGTACATACTTGTAACCGCCACACCCCTAGAACCAGAGCAATGTAGTATTTTATTATTCCCTAAATATAGTGCTACATGATTATCTTTACCTGTAGTCCCCCATAATATATCACCACGTTTACGCTCTGATAATGCAACTTCATAATGTGTTCTATCATATTTATTTTTTATCTCACCTGTCCAACTTCCTATATAAATACCTACTGTGTCTTTGAATAATTTATTCAAATAACTAGAACAATCATATGTATAAGGCCCATATCTATCTTTTTGACTGTAACCACAACCTATAAATTTATACCCATAAGCTACAAGTTTTTCTATATCTTTAGATGAACTTCCGTTAGGGTAAACTACGTAAGTATTATTTTTATTTGGTTTACTATAATTATATTTATTAGATGTTCCGCTAGGTGAGACATGTTGGCTTGCTACATAATACATAGCACCTTTATAATATATCTTTGTCCACCCATTCGATGAAGACATCTTCATTAATTTAGTGTTAGGAGCAATGGTTTCTAACTTTTTATGTGCTGTACTTGGCCCGTATCTAACATTTAAACTAGAACTTGAGTAAACATAACTATATGCATCTGCATAACCGCTAGGTGTTAGTAAGAAGAATATAGTTAGTGATAAAATCATTGATAAAACTATTCCCTTTATTTTCATAACTTGTTCCTTTCCCCACTATTAATAAATTTTTAAAGTAAAAAGGTGTATAGATTTAATTATCTATACACCTGTGTCGATTAAATAAGATGAGGTATTCTACTTTGAACATTCCTTATACATTACCAAAAATCATTCTATCATGTAAAACTACATTTACTTTTTCCCTAAAATAATCGACATTTTGTAAACGTCCTGGTACTTCACTAAAAGCTCTACTCATAACACTTTGTATGTAGCGGTCTTGTGGATTAGTATCCATACGTTTACATATATTTAAGATAGTTGAAGTTGTGAAGTTACTGTTAATAAAAAATTCAACACTGCTAGGGTTGTAATGTAACTGATTTGTTAAATCAACCCAACATAATATTATATCATTATATTCGAATTCTGTTTCATCTTCTGTAACATTATTTATTACCACATTTTCTGTTAACTTTTCTATATGTTTAAAAACATTAAACTTAGACTTAATTCTATTTAACATAAGAATCTCCCCTTTAATATGAAATTATGCCACCACACACCATTATCATTTGTGAATTAAAAGGAATTATCTTTTGTTTTTCTAAAACTTCATCTCTTTCAACTTCTTAATTATTAATATTTAAGCCTTGACAAATAATGTAGGTAATCAATTAATCCCCTACGTTGTATTTGCAATTTATTGCTACTACTTTGTAATCATCAGTATCTTTTATTGTTTTATAAACATTCGATTTTACCCTGAATATTGAAGTGTCTCCTAAATAAACTTGTCTATAATAAGTGAACTCTTTACCTGATATTAACTTTTGAGTAGTTGGATTGAATACTTTAACATTATAATAATCACCGTCTACGCTCACTAATTCTGCATAACTTCCGCTAGGGATTATTAATTTATATGTCTTATCATTTTTCTTATATGTCATTGTTAAGTCACCTACTGACTCTAAATAAGAACTTTCTCTTTCTGTCTCATATTCAACTCCATGTATATAAACAGAATCATCTGATTTTACAACTACCTTACCATTAGACACTTTTACATTTTTCTCTACTGAATATTTACCCCTTACTGGTTTCTTTTCCACATTGTAACCCGCTAGGAGTTTTATAGATGATTTAGTTGTATTCAATGATGAAGTAGGTACGCATAGTTGTGCTTTGTATTTTCCGTTAGGCATCTTATATGTTGCCCTTTTGTATATGCCTGCTTTCTCTGTTTCTACTGGAACTTCCACTTTTGTGAACATTCCCTTTGTATCAACTATTACAACTTTAGTACCTTCCGCTAGGTCATGTACTTCTGATGATGCACTGTTATAATTATAGAATCCTACTGTGTCTTCATTTATAGTTGCCACTTCCCTATAGTTACAATCCTTTATAACATTCTTATAAAGTGCTTTATTTGTTGGAAGTTTATAAGTATAGTTTGAACTGTTTAAAGTTACATTACCTACCCTTGATAACTTAACATCTGTCTTTTTTACATAAAAGTTTGTGTAATATTTACCACTTACTTTATGCTTAATTGTGTAATACTTATTTGATGATTTAGTTACTAAAGTTACATTATAATAACCTGATTTTGTACTGTTTATTTTTAGTTTTGCATTAGTTGCTATTATTGATTTTATAGAACCTCCGCTAGATAGTCTTAGTGGTATTTGATTACTTACAACATTATATACTGTTGCTGTTGATGAGGCTGCTTTTAAACTATATGATGTCCCAAATACACATACTACCGCTAGGAGTGTAATTAATAGTGCTTTATGTTTAGTTTTCATTAATAATCTTCACCTCTTAATGTTGATTCATCTAATGTATTTCTAGAGAATAATCTTAGTTTAGGTGTTGCATTAGCTTTGTAATGTTCCCATTTACCTATTGAATATTCATTAGCCCATTGAGAATCATTTAAATCTAATATACATACATTATATAAATTATCGTAGTCTGCTGATATTATCTTATTGTTACCAATGTAAATACCAACATGGTCTGCTACGTTATCCTGTAAATTATTTATGATTTTATTTATTCTTAAATCCTTTTGGTGTTTATCTAAGAATACTAAATCACCTGGTTCTAATTTTAATGATGACCATACTCCTGATTTCTTATTACCTTTTGCATCTAGGGCTTGTGCTATTGGAGTTCTTTTATTTGCTGATACACTTAGATATTCTCCGTCGATAGGTTCACCTTGAGCCGCTAGGGAAACACTCGCTTGTATTGCTGATATTCTAGGAACCTGTCCTGAAGTGTAACCTAGACCACTTTCAATCATTGCTTTTCTATATGCGAATAATACTAGACCTGAGCAATCTACCTTTTCATTTATTGCATTTGGGTTTTTAGAATCATAATTAGCTACTTTACAACCAAAACTATATTGACTTCCTAACTCCATAAAAGCATTTTTGATAACCGCTAGGCGTTCTTCGTCTTCGGTTGGTATGACTCCTATTGTTGCAAAGTTTAGGTATTCTCCGCTATTACTTACATAGGCTATACCTGTTCCAGATGCTCCTCCGCTAGGTGTGGTATCAGCTTTATTATATTGAATTTTATTATATAATTTACCTTGAGTTAATACAGTTACCTTCGCACCTTTTCTTAATTTCATTGTATTTCCATTTGAATCTTTTAGTATTGCACTATCTAAACTTGATGCTGATTTACGTAATACTACTTGTTTATCTATTGTACCTGTTGGCTCTTTTAAAACTGATTTTAATACATAACCATCGTAACCATTATAGTTAACCTTAGACCATGAAGAACCTTCACCTTCTGATATTACCTGTAATTGAGTTCCGCTAGGGAGAGTTACCAGCTCTTTTCCATATGTACTTTTAGCACCCCTCATTACAGTTTCTTCTTTTGTGTACATTATATTTCTAGTTTCTTCAGCTAGGTTAACTCTTGTTTCCATTTTATATGCTGGAACATTTGTCTTACCTGTTAGGCTACCCAATCTCATATTATTTATATCGACATAACCGTTATATACTTTGTCATTGTAAGTGAATGTTACGTTATAGAAACGGTTCATTGCACCTTTTATTTTTACTTTAGTTCCGCTAGGTACTGACACTAATTTGGTTTTACTAGATGCGTACTTATATACTTGTATGTTGTCACTTCCCGCTAGGAATGTCCCTTTTGGTGTGATTGATTTTACTTGGCTTTTCGGAATATATCCAACATATTTTGCTGAGTACTCTACCTTGTAATAGTTTGTTGTTTGTGTTAATAACCTTACTTTAGTTCCTTCCTTTAAGGTTACAACTGCTTTTGATGTTGTATTTGCTTTTTGTCTTAATGTAACTTTTTTAGTTGTTAATGCTTGATTGATTAATGGGTCTAATGTTACATTTGATTTATATGTATAACCTGTTTGTGGATATGTTCCTGTCTGTGTAATACCTTCTGCGTCTGTTCCACTTACTGTAACATTGTAACTTACATTATAGAAATTAGATGAAAGTTTCCCATTATTTAAAATTTTTACTGGTTTTTCATTTGGTATTTCCATTATGATTTTACTATCTGTAGACGATTTTTCTCTTAGTGTTGCTGTTTGTTTTGCTGTTGACTTATATGCCATATTTTCTTCCGCTAGGTATCCTGTAATAACATGTGAATTATCCATGAAATCAACATACTTTACTCTATATCTATTGTTGTGTTTACCTAAGGTTTCCACCATTGAACCTCTAGGAATTGTTTTCTTGACCTTACCTGATGTACTATCAACATATAGATTTACCTGTTTTGAATTTGGACTATATACTGTATGATATTTCACGCTTAAAGCATCTGCATGATTACTACTGAATCCCGCTAGGATTATAGAAGAGGTTACTGCCAGAGCTACTTTGTATCTTTTTACTATCATTCCTATTTAATACCCCCCATAAAATATATTTTAATAATTGAATTCTTTAAGTAATTCCTTCACATCATCTTTTGCACTTATAGGCACTCTTGTGTAAATATAAGTTTGCCCTACTCTTATTACTTTAGCGTAATATTTGCTATCTTCTATTTCAAAAGATTTATACCCAAGGAAATATCTAGTTTTTGATTTACCGCTAGGTATTAATTCATTTAAACTATTAACATTAGTTTGGAATAACTGTTTTGCACTGTCTTTAGAATTTGATTTGTAAAACTCTATTTGATAATTATCTGTAACTGCTATTATTGCATCAGTTACCATTTCCCCATCTGATACTATATTGCTTGTGTCTGCACAAGTTAATCCTCTACTGCTCATAAAATCATCAAACTCTGATACGGTCTTCTCTGATTTTCTCAAGAAACAAAATGCCGCTAGGAGGATAACTAAAGGTATTATTATAAGTAATATTTTCTTAGCTTTATTCATCTATAACACCCCCTCCCAGTCTGTATCATGAAGAGTTTTATGCACACTAGACATGTGATTTACAATATCCTCTATAGTACTATAATTAGTATCTTGTGTCTTTAATCTCCATGAATTATTTAGACAACTTCTTAATGCACACATTGTTAAATTCTCATCTTTTGTTATTGCTATTGACATATCATATAGTTTCTCCAACTCCGCCTGACTCATTGTTAATTTACCCTGTGTAACTTTATTTATGTCCGCTAGGATTGACTCCATTTCACTATCAACCTCTATACCTTCATAATTAACCTTGTTTACCATGTAATGATTCATATCGAATTTTAAAGTTCTAGTAGGCAAGCTGTATATCAACTCATTTATTAATACAGCATTAATCAGCTCACCATTATTGTTTGTATTGTTAAGTAAGTATAATTTTCCTTCTACATCGTAACCTTGCTTTAATAGTTTCGCATCTAGGTTCACTATCTTCTCCACTAAATCTTGTTTATTAATCTCTCCCATATTTAAGTACTGTAACATATATTTAACCTCTCACTTCTACATATTTTTGTTTATATAATCTTTGGATTATTTCCATATCTTCCATAGTATTAGGTGATTCATCAAGAATATTATTTAACATATAAAAATTCTCTATTGATGATTCATCACTATATCTTATCAATTTCCTTGACATTTCAAATTTCATATACTCTATGAATGTTGACAAAATATCCCCCAGTAAGATTAAACTGTTTATTACTGTAAATATCTCCTCACCTTCGTGAGTTTCGTAATCTTCTTCATTATCTTCATCTACCAAATTCATTAATTCTACTGCTTTATCTAAGTCCTGTGTAAATTCATAATAATCGTAGTTATTTAAATATCTATTATAAGCCACTATAACCTCTATAGAATCTAGTAAATCATAATGATTACTGTATTTTAAAGCTAAAAGTAATATACATGTGTTTGTTCCATACAACTTATTTTCATTTAAACCAATCCCATATCGGTGCTGTAATCCTATTACAAAGTCCTTTACTCTTTTATAATTTGTTTCGAATAAGCTAGCACTTCTTCTTTTATATTCCGCTAGGGAAGAAGTTCCTATATCTATTAAAGCCTTTATCTCTACAGGTTTCTCCATTATAACTTGTTCTGTGTATGATGTTACGTAAACATCTCTACTTATTTTAGAGAAGGTTTCTTCTAATTTATTATAGTCTTTAACATCTAGGTACTTTGGCATATACTCATTAACCCTAGCTATCATATCCTCTTGATTTGAATATAATACACTTTTTGATATTAAATTTAAAACGTGATATAATGTATATTCACTGTTGTAATTTAATTTCAATAGGTGTTCCGCTAGGTGTGTAAATTCTCCCCTGTCGTAGAACTTGTCCTTTATATTATCCATCATCATTCTTATAAGACCTGAACATCTACATGACACTTTCAATAATTCATTATTTTGCTTATCTATTAAATACCTTAATATGTTGAAACCTTTATCAGTCCTATCCATTAAGTTATAATAAATAACACAATAAATATCAATATCTATTGGGTCATTTACATCGTTTATACAAGTGTGGAATAAATCCAGCTTATTGTATAATTTTATATTATTATTAAATCTTTGAAGTATTACTCCATAGTATTCATAATAATCCTTTTCCGTTAGGAATTCTGTATTGTCTATAAATTTAACTACATCTTGTAATTTCATTCCCCTAGTAACACCTCCAAACTTGAATAAAATCATAGCAGGTGACTGGACTAGGAATATCACCTGCTATGAATCTTATATACCCCTTATGAGAAGAACATTCCGTTCCCCCCATAATGATACGGTTCTGCTTTAACATATATTTAAAATCAAAGAAGTAAATATCAGAAATATGAAATTTTATTTTACATACTATTCATATAATTAGTTTTGGTTAAAGTAGGTTATGCAAAAACTGTTGGACACAGAACCGCATAATTACGGAGGGAACATTATTAATTCCCTATAGTTCCGCTAGGTGAATGTTGTTGGAGCCTTATGTCCATTATTGGATAATCATATTGCTTCATAAACTCCTCAAATACATTAACATCTATGTCTCTATTTACACTTTCATCTTCTGTATCCAGTAATGCTGTAAATTTATTTTTAGTTATTCGTAGTATTACCTTTATATCTCTAAATTCCATGTAAATAGTTTGGTCTTCGTATAATTTTAATTTAACCAATACTTTCAATATATCTGTCATACTTGTGTAATTACAGTCTATTTTATATACCCTTTCTTGGTACTCTAATTTACATTTATACACTTCTTTTATGACTGGATATATTGTATTATTACTGTTCATTTAATAGACCTCTTTCTACTAAATAATGGTTTATAAAAACTTCTATATTTTCTTTTTGGAATTTATCAAATTCATAATTCATAAATTCGTCTAATAAATCTTCTTTACATTTAGTTAGTATCTCTTTATATTTACTTATTTCAATTACTTCATCTATTCTTTCTTTATAATATAGAGCAGATGCATCGTATGTAACTTCGCAATCTATTCCGCTAGATTGAACCCTTCTTACTATCCTGTCTAGCTCTTTCCCATTCTTAACTTGTACTATTGCATATTTATTCATATTATCACCTCTATCTTTTTTATATCTCTTTAACTTGTACAGTATGAAACTTATATGTTGATGGTTCGATAAAAACAATTATTTTATCCTTATTGTTACGCTTTAACTCTTTCAATAACCTGTCTTTATCATGTTTATACATTATTAATATATCTGATTTCCTTATTATAGTATCATCTATATCCATTCTATCAACTTTTGTAAGTCTTATGCTGTGTTTAACTTTTAAATCTTCCCTTAATGAATTAACTATCTCACCTAATGATTCTTGTTTATTTATTATGAAATTGAACTTCTCTGTTTCGTTAGGTATGAATACTCCCCAGTTTAAAATCTCTCTTATCTTTGATTTCATTGCACCTTGATTTATATTATTGTTATCTGTCCCTATAAAACCTATGTTAATCATTATTTAATAGATATCTGTAACTTTCATATAATTTCAATTTTGTTTCTTGGTTAGGTGCAGTTATATCTAAAGATAGTCCGCTAGGATTAGATTTTAATTTTATTAATATACCTTCTTGTATGTTTTCTAGAACTGTTACTTCATTTATTATTGTTAATTCTGGCTCAGTATATGGTTTTTTCATTTGTACCCCCTATATATTATCTGTCTTCCTCACCACGTCCATCTTCATAATCGAACATATTTTCAATTTCATCTTGTGTATATTTTGAACTATCATCTGATGTGTCATTGTTCTTCGTTGCATCTTTATCAACAACATCTTTATTGTCCTCTTTTTTACTTTCACTTTTATTGTTTGTGTCGCTAGGATTATTGGTATTAGTATTGACATCATTATTGACGTTGTTAGAATTGTCAATATCATTGTTATCTTTATTATCAGATTTATTAGTATCTTCATTATCTACACCTTCTGAATCTTTTACGTTATTATTTGTATTAGAATGTTCTGTACTAGGTGAAGATGATTCTGAAGATGGATTGCTTTTACATCCATATAGACCTATTGATAAAATTCCACAGCAAGCTAAAACTAATGCTTTTTTATTTAATTTCATGATTATCACCCCTTTTATTTTTATCAGTTGTTAATATTTTTCCATTATTTAAAAATGTAGTTGAGTGCGTTTTTATTGCGAAGGTGCTTTACTCACCCAACTACGTTTACCGCTAGGTTATTCTGTTATAACTAGCCCACTTGTGTCTACACCAGAATTATCTTGCACTGATGTTTGGTCTTGTTGTGAATTATCTTCTGGTGATGTTTGGTCTTGTTGTGAATTATCTTCTGGTGATGAACTATCTTCGATTACACTTTGGTCTTGTTGTGATGAACTATCTTCAACTGGTTGTTGTTCAGTATTGTCCTCTAGGCTATTAGATTTATTTTGTTGTGAGTCTGTTTCATTATCATTATTTTGTTCACTCTTATCTTCACCTTCACCACCAAATAATCCTGATACCCAGTTTACGAATCTTTGCCATAAACTTATTGACTGTTCTTTAACTTGTTCAGTATCTATACTTCCTAAAGCATCTTGAGTTGATTGTATTACTGCGTTATCACCTAATGCATCTGGATTTACATTTTGGAAGAATGATGATTCTTGTACTGGTTCTGATACATCGTTCTTATTATCTCTGAATAAGTTAGAGAAGAAATCTTTTATTTTATCGAAGAACCCTGATTCTTCTAACTCATCTAATCTTGATTGCACATTATCTGATACATTGTTTAATGTGTCTTTTACTTCATCGTAATTGTAATCTTGTTTTGATATATCTTCCATTAAGTTTTGAAGTTTTTGTTTTTGACCATCACTTAAAGTTACGTTATAATTATTACAAACATTGTTTATTGTGTTTGCTATTTGAGTTGTATCTTTTGTTCCATTTTTTATTACATCTGCCTTGATATCATTTACTATACCTGCGGCTTTATCTTTTGCTATTTGGTCTTCTGATTTTGTTTGTTCATCTTCTGATGCAGAATTGTTTCCGCTAGGTGATTGCTGTTCTTTAATTTCATCAGCTAGGTCTCCTGTTGTTACGATTTCATTTGTTGCAGTTTGCTTTTTCTCCTCTGATAATTTCTCTCCACTTGTCTTTTCATAAGCAAGGAATATACCTGTTAATGCCCCTGTTCCTGATACTTCAAATGGTGCACACACTAAAACATTTGCATTGTTTACACCCGCTGTTGTTAATGTTGATGATACCATATCTGCTGTTAACCAGTTTACATTTGCTAGTTTTGCTTGAACTCCTCCGTCTTCCGTTGGTTCTATATATGAACACGAAAATGTCTTAGTTGATATTTGTTCTTCTGTGGCTACTCCACTTAAATATTGTCTTTCTTGCTGATTATTTACTGTTATTACTTCTGCGTCACTTTCTTTAACTCCAAAGTAATTTAATACCATTTGTTTTTGTTGTGTATTTAAATTTGCTCCTAGTGTTATTACCTTATGTGAATCTGCAAACACATTTAATGGTGATGCTACCGAAAAAGTTATTAGTCCTGCTAGGATTGTTGCTCTTATTTTACTTGTTAATTTCATTTTAGAAATTCCCCCTTAATTTTATTTGTTGATATTCAATAAATCTATTTTTATAACCAATGTAGGTTAGATGTTAAGTTTAGATATTAAATTTATTATGATTGCTGATGTAACTCCAAATATACTGCATGTCAAAGATGAATTATATACAACTACATATAATAAATTATTCATTAATCTACACCCCATTACCCTGAGTAGTAATAAATATATGACCAATCCCATAATGTATATCTTTAAAGAAGTTTCTACTACTATAAATAATGACAATACCAATAATAAATACAATGATAACTCTTTAAGTTTTATTACCGCTAGGATTGGTTTATAATTGACTTTTTCAGTTAAATTTCTTTTGTCCATTGTAACCTCCTCATATAAAAAGAGGGAACGATTAATCCCCTCTTTAATCTATTTTTCTTTTGATATATACACTATATTATGCTATTTATTTACCTTTACATTTAATTGTTTATTATTCCCTTTTAATGTCCAGTCTACTATTGATGTTGAAGCATCTAGGCTATTCATTATACAGTTGATTATTTCTATTTGTGAAAATTCACTTAGATATAATGTGCTGAAAGATAAATTACTTTCATTGAATGCACCAAGTCTTATTTTAGACAACTGCATTAATACTCTTCTTAATTTACATTGATGAAATTCTGTATAAGATAAATTACAATGTAATACATATATGAAATCTAAATAGCTATTATATACTTTTATTTCACCACCTCCAAGGGCAACCAGTTTAGCTCCCTTCAACTCACATTTAGACAATTCAACATTTTTGATATCTACTATATTTACATTTAAATCAGTCATATCGCAAACTCTGAATATTACACCATTAAACTTACATTGCACGAACTTTGCACCTTTTAAATTTACATTTGAAAATACCACGCCATTGAAAGTACATCTTTTAAATGTTACTCCCGCTAGGTTTGTATCTTCTACATTTACATCGTATAAATCTTCCCCTGTGACGTTATTGTCAACTACGTTAAATTTGTAATTTCCCATTACATAAATCCCCCTTTTTTGGTTTATTTATATTAAATATCCTTATTGATATTTAATTGCTTTATTATTTTATTTTGTTGTTATTTAATAATTCACACCTTATTTACTATGTAGTTTTGAAGTGTCCGCTAGGTGTGTATTATTAGAGTCTTATCCTCTATTTTAATTCTAATTTCCTTGTATTACGTGGCTTACTATTTTTGAATCTTATCCTATTTTCTATATTAAAACCTAAAGATGTTAACATCTCTATTGCCATATCTAAAGTCTCTTTATTTAATACAAATATATGAAAGGCTATTAGATGTACTTTGCCTTCTGTCTTTTCTTCATATACTTTATCCATAGATATTGGGTGTCCTTCTTGCGCCATTACTTTAAACACATTTTCCATGCTTTGTATTTTTTGTTCTATGTCCGCTAGGTCTGTCATGTTGAGGTCTATTAAATCTCCCATACCTATGTTGGAGTCATTTGAATGTGAACCCGCTAGGCTGATACTTTTGAATATTCCCTCTACTGATAACTTATGTTGTAGATACATTCTAGCGTCATGTATTGATTTCTTATCGTATCCCTTGAATATTTCTTTTTCATCTTTATATGTATAATTCAAATTATCTATGTCGAATTCATTATATAATAAACCTATGTTGTAACCTATTAGTTTCCATTTAAGGCTTTCATAAACTTGATATTTTTCATCTAGGTGTTCTTGTTTAGCTTGTTCTTCTGCATTGTTTATTGTTCCTTGTATTAACTGAATTATTGTATTCATTTATCTCTCCTTCTTTAATTTAATTTGATTAGCTATAAACAGTATTGCACTTATTAAACAACCTATTGATGCTACAGCACCTAGCAATACAAAGAATCCTATGTAATATTTCTTTATAGGTGATGTTACATACGGGCTAGATGCTCTGTATATATTAAGTACAGATACTATTAATAACCCTAAACTAATTATAAAATTTTTCACCCATGCGTTCATTTTATCCCCCTTTAATTTAATTAGACTTGAGCTATTAATGCAGATTATCAGTCCACATTAATAACCCAAACCTTTTATTCATGTACTAATTTAAGTGAATCTACCACATACAATATTGCATTTAATAAGCATAGTCCACTTACTATAATGTCTGCTATAAGTAGTATATACTCAAAGCATACAATTTTAAATGGTGGAACTATTACTGCAACTATCCCAATTACTGTAAGTGCTAAGACACACAATAACATGTTCTTTAAATGCTTATCCATTTTCAAACCCCCTTTATATTTTATTTATGTAACCTATACGTGAGAATATTACACCCCATATAGTATTACTTTCTACTAAGTACTTCCTTGAATTCTCTATAATTTCTACTGTCTTTATTAGGTATTGCAAAAATTACACATTTGAATGCTCCCGAAAATTCTCCCGCTAGGAGTTCTCTAAATATACTAGATACTCCGCTAGGATTGTTTCTAAAGACCCCACAACCGAATGCTCCTAATATTAAATAGTCAATAGAGTTCACATTTGCTGATGCTAATATACTTCTTATTCTATGCTTCATTGCAGTGTCCACGTATTCCTCAGGTAGACGTTGGTAACCTGTTGCCACTCTTTTGTTTGGTGCTGCACAAGTTATTACATCACATTTTAATATTTTATTATCTTTTATAAAGGGTACTTTTGGTGTGTAAATCATATTAGAGTGGTATAATCCTTTATTTAATCTCTTCTTGTTTGGTGTGTAAAATTCTCTATAAAATCTCTCGTTTGATAAAATATTATATAAGGCACTTTCGTGGCATATTGCTTCCTCTTGAGCTATACTTCCATCTAGGAATCTTCCACCTGGATTTTTATAACTTGCAAAATTTAACAATGCTACTGAATCTGTTTTATTTAATTTGAATAAAGCAGTAGTTGTATCCAATCCCGCTAGGATAACTTTTGTATTATAATTACCGCTAGGTGTGAAATTATCAAATTCATTTTCCCCATATATTTTACTTGATTCCACACATTTAATTATTTCGTTACTTAATTCTTTCTCCATACATTTTACATGTTCTTCTGCTTTTAATTTTCTTTCGTATTTATTCACTATACGAACCCCCTTTATAATCTAATTATACATTAATATATAATTATTAATTGTTATATTTTGTTGTTCTGCTAGGGATTATGTGTCATTGGAAAGGGGCTTTTTGTTAAGGTTAAACCCCTTAGAACCTTTTAGTTTGTTATGCTTTTAAGTCTTGTCTTCTACAGAATTCTTTTACGTTTGCTACAACATTTACTGTAAACGGTATTGAGCAGAATAGGACATTTAATAATAATGCCATATCACATCTACTTACAAATGTTAATACTATCATAACTGTGGATATGTTAAATATTATTGAATAGCTTTTTACTCTATCAAAGAATTCATTAGATTGCACTAATACTAATAAGTAAGGTATTGCCAACATCACCAAATAGTGAATATTTCCAGTTGCGTATTCAAATAATACTACCGCTAGGAGATTCACTATTAGCGATATTAGATTCTTTCCTGATAATACTTTTTGATGTTCTCTTGGTTCTTCTCCCATTAGATTAACCAAATAAAATGACATCATTTGAGTATTCTTTAACACAAACATTATAGATATTACTGTACTTGCCAATCCTACTTCTAATGCTATTGTATTGTAAGGTGCTAATACATCGCTTAACATTTTACAATATGCTATACTGAATATTACAATACTTAATGGAGTTAATGTTGGATATCCAGTATCGTGGTGGCGTATTATAAGGTTTACATAAGTGTATATTAAGAAAAGAACACTTACACCACTCATGCAATACCCATATAAACTATTGCATCTCACTCCTATAAATAATGCTACTACCGCTAGGATAGTTATTTGTACCATGTAGAATATTTTTTCATATTCTAGTCTTTTGAATAAATCTAATTTATTCATTCTTATACCCCCTTTAGTTTAATTTATTTAAATAAAATCCTGTTGGACTTTACTTTCAACATCATAATAAAAATGCTTTAATGATAATAATGTTACTGCTAGGAAGAACATTAATGGTGTTATTGGCATATGAAACCATGGATTTATATGCAGTAAATCATAATAAACAAGGCAAACTAGATACACTGGTATGTTGTATCTTTTTATAATGCTTATCATTAGTATTATAAAAGCCAAGAAAGCACCTGAAATATCCCCGATGAAATCAGGTAATAAAAGCCTAGTTATATCTAATAGATTTAGCAGTAATATCATATTTATAAATACTTTATCCTTAAATTCATTACCATATCCCATGTAATACAACATTACAACTAAACCACAACTTAATATGCGTGAACTTGGTAGTATTGTTAAAAATGATAATACGCATAATAATGCATTTATATAAAAAAGATTTTTAGTTACTTTGTTATCTTCTGAAATGTTACCGCTAGGTTTTAATCCTGTCGCCTCTTGTAAAGCCTTAATCCCATAATATAATCCAATCATAAATAGCAGATTATCTATTATCTTAGGATAATGTATAATTGATACTAATGTACATAAGATACAGAATATAGATAGATACAATATACTTTTAGCTACTCTTACAAATGTTTTATCATTAAATATACATAATAATACAATTAAAGACATTGCTATAAATGATATGTTTACCATGTTACAATAATCATAGGCTACAATTGGTTTTTGCATTTTAATATTATAGCTCACCACTGCTATCATATACATTAAGTTACCAAGAACTAAAGTTAATGTCCACATTGATTCTTTCCTACTTATCGTAATCGACCCCCTTTAAATACAAAAAGAATTCTAGTCAATTACGCTAGAATTCTTCGTGTCAGTTAATTAATTTTTATACCATACTTAGATGCTAAGTTTCTATTATAACCATTACCAATTATTACAGCATCCCCAACTTTAACCTTATTAAATAATGTTTGAACATTTGCATTATCTAATCTTACACACCCGCTAGATACATTCATTCCTATTTGATTTGGAATATTTGTACCATGAATTCCATAATGTCCACTTAATCCCATCCATCTTGTACCTAATGGATTTTTAGGGCTTCCACCTGCAATTCCCTTTGGGGCATAATACGGATTTATTATTTTATTTTGAATTGAAAATTTACCGCTAGGTGTTGGTGATGATGCCTTTCCTATTGCACATCTATATGATATATTTAACTTACCGCTTACATATAATGCAACCTTTAAGCTGTCTTTGTTTACTATTATAAGTCTTGGTAATACTCTACCTATTGTAGTCCCTGTATTTGGTGTTGGTGATGATGGTGTTGTTCTAGTTAAATATGTTTGCTTTATCCAACCTTGTCTTGTGCTGTATTTAACTTTTGACCATCCGTTTGAATAACCTGTCCCAATTACTTTAGAACTCTTTGGAACTGTACAAACCTTTTTCCCCGTTGTTGAAGGCGTTACCCTCATATTTACGTTTGCAGTTGTATAATATGTAATTGTTGATATAGCGTTTGCCTTTAATGGTAATACTCCTACTACCATAGTACAAACTAGACAGATAATAAATAATTTGGTGATTTTCTTCACTTTTATTCCCCCTTTATATTATTTATTTTCTTGGTATGTTATAACCTAAGAATTATAAATAATGTTGGTGGAAAGTTTAAATCCACAATGTATTTACTTCCGCTAGGTTGGTATTTCCATAGTATTATTTAAATTCACAGTTATGAAAATTATCCCAGTTTAAGTTATCCTTATTGAACTTAACTCCATCAAATATACATTCATGGAATTGGGTATCTGCTAGGTCTGCTTTATCTAGGTCTACATCTCTAAATTCACATTCCCTAAATTCACATCTTCTAAGTTGTGAACCTTTTAGATTGCATTTGTTAATCTTGCACCCTACGAATTGCACGAAGTCTAAATAGCTATTTGTAAAGTCCACATCTTTTATATTGCATCTAGTTAAATTTGATTTATTTATAATTGCTCTTCTTAAAAAAGTATCAATGAAATCTGTGAACCTTAATGTGGATTCATTTAACCATAATTCATCTAAAGTACTTTTATAGAATAGAGTTTTATCGATATTACATTTATTAAATCTTGATTTCTCTAAATGTGTTTGTTTGAACTCTGTGTCCGCTAGGTTTGATTCTTCAAGCGTTGTAACATATATCGATGCGTCACGTATTATGAAATTCTTTAGTTTTTCATTCTTTACTTTTGGGTTTGGTATTATGAATGATTCCATTAATACGTTCTTTTCTTTTCGTGCATTCTCTAAAAATATATTGTTATTTATTTCTGTTCCAACAAATCTCTCCTCTTTCATTATAAGGTAACCCCCTTCTCTATTAGTATTAATTTAGTTGTGTTAATTCTTCTATGTTTATAATTTCTATTTTGTCCCCTTTATGTTTATTATATATTTTTATTGTTGCGTGGTCTTTATTCTTTGCAAATAATACTTTTTCACGTTTCATATAAATTATATCATTTGCATATAACTTGTAGACCGCTAGGAACATTCTCTCTGTGTCTGTATGAATTTCTCTTATTGATAATATCTTATAATCCTTTAATATGTCATTTATTTCATGTTCACAACTTGCTAGTATTGATTTGTTTTTAACTTCATTTTCTTCATTTATATAATTTACATCAAACCAACGTTTGTTATCTAAGTAGACTCCTGCTACTGATTCTTTTAAATAACTTCCGCTAGGTGTGTCCTTGCATGGTATGTTTTCATATGAGCATATTGTTTCTATTCTTTCAATATACCATGATTTTACATTCTCCAAATCCATTAAATTTTCTCCCACTGCTATTGTATAATAACCACTTGTTCCTAATATTACCCCTATAAATACTTCTTTATCTTTATATTTATCTCTTACTATCTCTAGGGCTTCTCCTATATTGTTTACCGCTAGGTCTGTTGTTTATATCCTTCCCTTTTCCATTTTATACATTTCTACCTTCATTATATTCCCCCTAATTTTGCTGCTTCCTTTAATATTATTTATTCTTATTCTTCTTTTAATAAATATTCATAAGTGTACCCTTTTTCCAATGAGTATAATGCACTATTAGATACCTTTATATGTGGTATACTCATATCAGATAATAAGTCCTGTAGATTGTATATTTTCTCATTGTCGACTTCACTTGATTTCTTTGCATACTTGTATATTAGCTCTAGAACTCTTTTATCTTTCGCATACTCTCTTATAAATAGTCTTCTTAGTTCTGGTTTATTATACACCTCTATTGCTATATTTCCTGGTATACCCAATAACATCATTTTTATTATTTTTTCATTATTTAATATATGCTTGTATGCTTGTTCACTTAATGTATCTCTAAAATCAAAGTAATATGTTCCTCCTAGCATTAATGATATTAATGTTGTGTAGTTTGGATTCCAATCTTTTAAATTTAACCCTAATAACTTATAAGCATTTATACATATTTTAGTTTCCATAGATGCATACTCAGCATACGATTTTCTTTTGTCTTTTCTCATCTTTAACATTATATTCGATTTGTCTAATATTTCCGCTAGGTCTATATGTGATAGATAATCTCCATAGTTTAACATTATTATTTACCTCCTGTCCACTTATCCATATAGTTATTTAAGTTTTATATCTCCATTTATATCTACAAAATATTTTGCTATTGGCTTATAATCATTTTCCTTTAGATATTCACATATTTCTGGTATTGATTTTCCTTCTAATTTGTCACATATATTTAAACAATTATATAATATGTTTTCATCTTCGCATATTAATTTGTTTGCAAGAATATCTAGGCATACACCTGATTTTATTCCCGCTAGGTGTATCTTAGCTAATAGTTCTTTATAATCATCTGCGTAATATTTGTTAAGTGGTGTTTTTCTTCCTTTATTATATAGCTCACTTACTGACACTCCATCTTCTAATTTGCATTGGATTGCGAATAAAGAATTTGCCATTCCTTTGAAATTATTTAGTTCCGCTAGGAGGTCTTCATTAGTGAAGTTTTCACCAAAGAACTTATTGTCGAAATTACAATAACCATAAACCATTTTCCATAGGTTTTCATCTTTTGCATATGCATATATGAATGTTAATAATCTATATATACTTGGTTCCAATACTCCACTTTCTTCTATATGTTCCATTACTTTATATGGTATACCTATCGACATTCCAAATGCTATATTTTTGTTGTGTTGTGCATTATAATATTCGTAACCTTTTGGGTTGTCAGCTAGGTTACCATGTATTAAGAAGTTAAATAGCTTTTCAAAGTTTAATTCTCCTTTACTTTCCTCTATTCCCCACAATCTAAACACCTTATAACATATTAACATCTCTGGTGAATCTTGAATATTCCCTGGTATTTCTATACCTCTTATTTCTATTGCTTTATCTAAGTAATAATCTATTTCTCCTAATTCGTGATATTCAAATATGTCCATATTATTTCTCCTTCTTTTAATTATAAGTCTATATAAAATCTATTGTTTATATAAGTTTCGTCTTCTTCTGTTCTTGGTTTAAAATCTGCACCTAATTCCCTGAAGAAACCTTTTAAGTCATCTCTACATTCTCCGTCTATATAAAGCATTCCTTCTTTTTTACATTCTTCTATTAGATTTAACATTACGTTGTACCCATAGCCTTTTCTCCTATATTCTTCAGCTAGGTGTAGATATTCAATGTGTAGATAATCCACTGTGGCAAATATTTCTATCTGTCCTATCTCTTGGTTGCCTAGTTTTATTGTGATTAAATCACTTTCCGCTAGGTGTACTTCATTTGGTATTAATTTTATTTTTTCACCCATTATTTTTACACACCTCCTATATATTATTTATTTCTTACATTTATTTATATCTTACTTCGATGTTGTTATGTTGTTTTCATCTTCATAGTCATGTAGTTATATTTGTCTGTTTTCCGCTAGGAGTGAACTTAACTCCCTTATTTTTGTATAGTCTATCATATTATTTATTTCCCCTTATTTAAAATGGAGGGGTTATGTTGCCCCTCCTGTGTTGTTATATGTTTAATTTAAATGAATCAGAATTAAAATAATCCTTTACTGATGATATTGACACCGAAGGATAATTTAATAGCGATTCTAATTTACCATAATCCTTAGGATTTACTTCTATTGATTTTAAGAATTCTAATTCCTCTTCAGTCACCTTGTTTTCACGACTTTCCGCTAGGTTTAATAATAAAGTTTTATTATTGTACTCAGCTAGGTTATCAAATGATTTATTACTATATGCACGTTCCATTGCATGACAACCATAATCGTCCCATAGTTCTGGTCTTTGAAGTTGTTTAATATCTACACCGTCTTGCATTGATAAGAATACTATCTCTTTAAATCCATTTGATAAACGGTTTACAGGTCGTTTTATATCTATACAAAAACTACATTCTATATCATATAATGAATTACCCGCAAGTCTTCTTAATGCCCTCTCTGCTGGATAATCTGGAGTTAATAATTCTTTTCTTAGCCACTCATATTTTTCCCTAACTTTTGGATATTTGAAATATTCACAGAATGGTCTACTATAAGCATATGCTAATTTTATGAATTCTTTATCGCATAAGTAACGAGTTGTTAGATATTGTCTCTTATCAAATGCACTTTTGAAACCTGGTACAGATACATTCAATAAATCTATTGGCATGCCTAATATTACATATTTTGCCATGTCTAATGATATATTTTCTATTGAGTATCCGCTAGGAAGGAATTCATCTAGTACGTGTTCGAATTTTAAATACTTTTCATCTGTACTTAATCCCCACGCCTTTAGAGTTGTATAACATATACTCTTTTCGTCATCAGCTAGGTATTGCTCTGGTATTTCTATACCCCTTGATTTCATTAAATAACCACTTAATTCTCTCATACAAGTTAAACTTGCTATTTCACTTTTGTTCATGGTTAACCCCCTTTTATATATTTAATTTCTTATTATTAAATAAAGTTTCAAAAAATAGTTATGTAGGGGATTAACCGCTAGGGTGTTGTTATATGTTTAATTTACTTGTTTTGTTTTGTTCTTGGATTTCCTTTACGAATGATTCAAATGAATTTTCTTCTTGTCTTGTTTGCTCCTTCTCTTTATTATGCTGTGGGCATGCTCTCTCTTTTATTATTGGTGAATATGTGAAAGCATCATTATATGCATCTATTAACTTATAAATTGAATTCCATAAATCTTTACGATAATTATATCTTGAGAATGCGTTAACGAAACTTCTGAACATTTCAACTAATTATTCACCATTATATAGACTTATTTTACCGTCATAAAGATATGATATAAGTTCTAAATCTGTTTTATCTTTGTTTTCCGCTAGGAGGATATCTAAGTCTTTTTTGTTGTATCTTTCGAATGCCGCTAGGAGTTGTATTGGAGTTGAATAATTTGATTTTAATAAATACCAATATTCATTATCCCAGTCGTTTATTTTAAACATTGAAGATTTATTTAATAGTGATAGGAACTCCATACCATCTTTGCCCATTTTAATATAGTCTTTTACTTGTTCGTGGTTTATTTCGTCATTGTCATCTGTTCTCAATACATTATAAACTAGTATTATTTCTTCTATAGTCCACCCATTTGATATGATTTCGTTTAAATCCTTTTTTAATGCTACTTCCAATATTTTATAAAAACCTTCTGTACCGATATAATCTTTCACTACTGACACAGGTACTTGAGGTTTTTCATATAAGTACTCCAAATCACTAAAATTATCAATAGTGGGCTCTAATGAATTTAGGAAATCTAATTCACTTTGAGTTATCCCGTTTTTACGGTTTTCCGCTAGAAGTTTAATTATAGTCTTATAATTGTAGTCCGCTAGGTTGGATAAGTCCTTTCCTTCTTTTAAACATTTAACTGAATAATCCCCATAGTCGTCCCACATTTCTGGTTTTTGTAATATACTATAATCACGTTCCTTGTATATTATTGCTGTTATTATATTATCAAATGGTTGTACATCTGCCCTTCTCCCATGTTTAGCTAACCTTCTAAATATTGTATCGAAATAATCTATTGAATGTGATTTGTTAAGTGCTGCAAAGTTTGTTGGAATTTTATTTGGAGTTAACAACTCTTTTCTTATATCCCCATATTCACTTCTAACAGATTCATATTTAAAATACTCTGTGAAAGGTTTACTATAAGCATAAACTACCTTTAGAAATTCTTTATCCGCTAGGTGTTTATTTAATATCTTATTTCTTATGTTCTCTGCATTACTTGAATAATTACATTCCCTTAAAATATCATAAGGAATACCAAATATTAAATATTTAAATAATTCGTTTCGTATATCGTTCACTTCAATATCGCTTGGTTTAAATATATTTATTACATTATTAAAGTTTAATTCATGTTCTTCTGCATTGTATCCCCATGATTTTAATGTTACGTAACACATATATTTTTCATCGTCCGCTAGGATATCCTGTGGTGCTTTTATTCCCCTATTTTCAGCTAGGATATCACTTAACTTTCTTAATTGTGTTAATGATTGTAAGTTTATCATATTGTTCACCCCTGTTTGATTATTATAGTATAGTTCGGTAAGGTCTTCGACGAATCGACTGTGGCGCGGGTGCCGAGTGTGGAGTGTGGTGCGGTGTGCGTTTTCGGCTTTATGCTCTTATTAGGTTTCTTTTCATCTTGCCCCTCCTAATATGAATATAAAACAGGACACTATTTTAAATGTCCTGTTAGTCTATTTACATTAATTTATCTAAAACTTTTACAAATCTGGTAATATTACTTCATCTTTGTTGTCAAATATGACATCGTTTGCAATTTTATTGAATTCCTCATCATCAAGTTTCGCTATAAGATTGGACAATGTTTCATCAGTTGATGTGGTATTTTCAATTTCCTCTGGTCTAAAAAAATTCTCCACATATAACATATTTTTAGATTCCTCTATTAAATTACCATCAAACTCTGAACATCTGTATAAATCAAAAAAATCATTTCTTAAATTTCTTGATAACGTATTTGCATCGGAAATTAATTTATCTATGTAATATCTTACTGTATTACAAATACGTTCATCATGCAAAATACCATATGTTATTATTGGTTTATATAATCCCACACCTGAACAGAACATTTTAATAAGTTTATCTAAATCATCTTCACGCATTTCATTTTTATATAAACTTTTTATCAATTCGATAAAATTATATTTAAAATCTTCTAATGAAAAATTAAGTAATACATTTAAATTTTTATATAGTTTTTCATTATCAGTACTTATCAATTTATCTGATATATCATTTATTAAAGAATTTAATTCATTAGTATTAAGCACCCTTACACCTTCACCGCTTAAATATTTCAATATTTTTCTAGCAATATAATTATGAAAATCTAAATCCCTAATCCCACCGCTAGGTAATACATTCTTATCTAATGTAAATGATAAAGTATAATTTTTATTCTTATTTTTATTTCTCTTTTTCCTTCCCATTTTTATACCCCTTTCGTTTTATTATAATCCGCTAGGTGGGATTATTTGATTTATTGTACTAAGTAAACCATTAAAATCATTCTTGGAATGTTCTATCCTACATTTTATATCTTCATCATCATATAATTTAGCAAATAAATCCTTGATTATTTTATAACGTGAAAATCTGGCAACATTCTTAATGTATTTAGATTCTAATTTACCATAACCAGCATTTGTAAACAACTCTTCTATGCGTTTATCTACTTCAGCAAAACTATTATTCTTATCTTCTTTTATTGGTAAATAAGAATAAGTAGCAAATACTCCGATATACTTTGCAAATGTAGTGAACATTTCAAAACTACTTAAATTTACAAAATAATTCTTTAAATCAACGAACCATTTATCAAATGTTCGTTTATCGTATTTCTCAGATGAAAAATAGTCCACAACAATCATATTTATATACTCAGGCATACTAAGATTTGAATTCTTTGCCCCTTTTTGTAAATAACCATAAACACATCTACTTATATTATATGAACCTTTAACTGACCATTTAGGCTCTTTACGTTCCTTTAATTTGTTATCCATTCTATTACTCCCTTTTTCCTTTGTTTTTAATATAATCCGCTAGGTGGGATTAAGTATTGCTTTGTTTTGTCCCACCCATGCGGATTGCACTCTATATGTCTATTTATTTATTTATTAGCTATTGCTCCTATATCATCGAATTTAAATGGTTGAGTTGGTCTTTCTATAGATTCTTCCTCCGTTTCATCCAACAATTCATCCAACAATTCTCCTGGCATTTCACTTATATTGTCAAAGTTTACTGGTTGAGTTGGTTTTGCTATAAATTCAAGTGGTAGAAGTTCTGCCTCTATTCCATCTGGCATTTCACTTATATCATCAAATTTAAATTCCTTTGTTGCTTGTTTTGATGTTTCAAATTCTAATTTCTTTGTTCCTTGTTTTGATGTTGATAAATATTTCACTAAGCACTCTTGTAAGTACTCTTCTAGTTTTGTTTTATCGACTTCCGCTAGGTTTGATATTATACCTTCTGGCACTTTTAATTCTACATTTAATTTAATCTCCATTTAACTAATCCTCCTTAATGGCATCATATTTATTTAGTAATTCCTTATATTCCCCTGTTTTTCTTAATAAGAAATTATTATAGTCATTTGTTATTTTCATTACTTCTTTATTTTCAGTTATGGCTTTTATTAATTCTTTTTCATTGTCGTTTCCACTTGCATAGAATCTTTGAATTAAATCGTTGTCGTCTTCTAAAACACAATCTGAAACATATCTATTTAATAACTTTTTCATATACATAGCTCTAACTTTATCATTGCCTGATAATATATTTATTACAATTTCATATGCGTCCCTATGTGCTATGGTCTTTAAATATTCTATACAATTATCTTCTATATCCTTTAATACGTCATATCCTATAAGGTCTACATTATGTTCAGCTAGGTGTTTATATACTGCATTCTTTGACAACTCTATTAAGTCTTCTTTGGTTATATTTGTACAATATAGCAAAGATTCATCTAGGTCAAATCCAATATGTATATCATTTACTAGGCTTGTGTTTTCCCCATTCATTATTATTTAAACCCCCTTTGGTTTTACTGCATTTTCCAATGGTTTTATATAATTATCTAATAATTCTTTATTTGCTGTTGCTTTAGCTAACATTTCATTATTGACTGCATTCACTTTCACTATTACACCTAAATCATGAGCTATAAGGTTTATTAAGTGCTTTTCATTTTTGTCACCCTCTGCATAGAATCTAGAAACTATATCTTCCCCTGTTCCTATTTCTAACTCACTTGAACCTCTTAATAATAGTCTTTCCATATATTCCCTTCTAAGCATTTTATTCCCCGCTAGGATATTTGTTACAAACTCATGTGCTAATAATACTGGTGCTTCAGCTAGGAAATTAATACAACATCTGTTTATATCTTCTAATTCACACTTATCTATTACGGTTACCCCTTGTTTGGCAAGGTGACTGTACACTGCATCTTTAGCTATCTCAATTAACTCTAGCTCCTTAATTTCTGTTTCACACAGCATAGAACCTTTGACCCTTATATTAATAATCATATCATTCATTATTATTTAAACCCCCTTTGATTTTATTTTAAATGGAAGAGGGCTTTTGTGAGCTGGGATAAACCCTCTGGAACCCGCCAATATTATTAGAACTTTTACAGACATCTGAGATTTTCTGGGGGTATCTCTTATGCCTTTTAGAACATAATCCGCTAGGGTATATTCTAATGGAAGAGGGCTTTTTAAACAGGGTAAACCCTCTAGAACCTTTACATTTCAGAATTTTTATGGACATTTGATACTTATGGGGGTATCTCTTATGTCGCATAAAATATACTCCACTAGGGTAACGTTCTAATGGAAAGGGGCTTTTGCGTGTAAGGTTAAACCCCCTAGAACCTTAATAATAAAATATAAAATTGGGGTAAGTTAAGATTTATATCTTACATTATTTTATATTTTGAGGAAACCATTAAATGTAGTTGGGAACTCCGCTAGGTGGTTGTGTATTAACCACTTTCACCTAGCATATATTCACTTGCACTACATATATTTTATTCAATTCTTTCTAATTCCTCAGCAATTTCAATTAATTGCTCTTTTGTTATGTCTTCAGCTAGGTATGGTGTTAGGTCTATTCCTTTATTTTCATACTTAGCTATTAGCCATAATAAATCACTATTAATACATGGATTTGCTATTTTACTTATGTCATATCCAGCTGCTTTTATATCTGATAATATATTTATTTGTTGTGGTGTAAAATCCTTATTAAATGTATTAATATCTATATTCATTATATACGCCCTCAATAATTGATATATTTGGTCGTATGAATAATCATAAAGGTCTGTTTTCTTTTTGAAATATAGTTCCGCTAGGTGATTAAATATCGCCTTATTTGTCTTATATTCCTTTAGTAATTTACGTATATTTATTGACTTATCATCGCCTAATCTGTTATACATTAACATTATTTTTTCGTCATAATTTATTGCTTTAAACTTCTGCACCTTTATTCCCTGTTTCAAACCTTTGTATATTTCATTAACTTGACTATAATTCATTTGCGGGTTTATGAAGTCCGTTAGGCTTGGTTCTTCATTCTTTAACTCCGTTATAGAGTCTATTATTAAATCTACTACCGCTAGGGAATATCCTTGGTTTATATATTTCATATATTGTTTGTTCATTTTTGTACCTCCAGTTATATGCTTTCTTACACATTTTAAATATTTTAAATCGTATCCCCTCTCCGCATATTTAAATAAATCTATCCCCCTTATTGATGCTTCATATAATTCCTTTATTACTTCAGCTGTATAGTCATCTTTGTTATACTTTATTATGTCTATATCTGCTACCTGAAGTTGCAACAATATTAACATCTTCCTATAATCATAATGTAGCTTGTCTATTTTACTTATATCTAAATCATTTTGAATTGCATTAGTTAATACAGATATTTGATTCCCGTCATAAGCATATATGTATTTTGAAATATCTATATTATTCATATCTGCATATGCTATTGCATTTAGTTTGGTCACATCTAGGTGTTTTAAATCCCTATATAAATGCTCTGTTAAATCTATATTATAGAGTTCGTATATATTTGCTATTGTAAATAACATATCTTCCGCTAGGTTAGAGTCTTTGAACTTATGTAATGGTATTCCAACACTCATTACCCTCAACTCACCTTTGGTATATATGTTGTTGTATTTTATTGATGTGCATCTCCTACGAATACTATTTATATTTCTATCGCCTGTTATCATCATATAATATAATGTTTCAGCTAGGTGTTCCTCTTTAATATCTTTAGGGTCTATTTTATATTTTAACAATGCTTTTATTAGACCTAAATCTTCATAGTTCATGTATGATGAAATATCTATACCTTCCCTTATACATGACTTAACTACATCTAAATTATTCCTATTCATTTGTTCTATACACCTTTCTAAATATTTATACATTATATTATAAGGTAATAAAAGGGTGTTGTGTAGTATTTATACCCCTTAACACCCCTTTGTTTTATATAGCTTTTAATATCTCTAAATTAGTTCCTCTTTGCAATTCACGTCCTATTAATTCTATTTGATATGCTCCCATTTCCTTGTTTAAATATGGAGTTATATTTACACCTTTATTTATATAATATGCTATTAACCTGTAGAATGATTGTGGTAGGTTGTCCTCTCGTAAACATGATAAATCCACTCCATTAGCTACATATTTCTTTAGTATTGATATATCGTCATGTTCCATGTGTGGAGTTATCCATGATATATCTAAGTTATCTTTTATTATTTTCACTATCACATGTCTTTGTTGTTCATCAAATTTAGATATATCGAATGTTTCCTCTAGGTGAGGGTATAGTTCACGTAATAAATCCTCTTGAGTTTCTTCTTCATCTTCGTATAATAAGTGTTCTATATTTTTATTGTTAGATAATAGTTTATTACATAGCACTGCTGTTAAATAATCCTTATATTTCTCACTATAAAGATTTACCGCTAGGTGTGCATTATATCCGCTTATTATCTCTTCGATGTATTCCTTAGTCATACTTGGATTTATTAATTTTAATAAATCTTTATCTACTTTTGTTGCATTATATATTAGCCTTGCTTTATCTTTATCATATCCCTGTTTGATATATTGTTCTGCGTAAACGTCTTCAGCTAGGAGATTACCTATGTCTCTTAGTTGCTGTAGTGTATATCCCTTGAACAGACATTCTGTAATATCTATATGTTTTAACATGAAGTTTACTATTATATCTAATTCTTCCCCTGTTGCACCTTGTTCTATTAATGTCGATATGTCATATCCTAATGTTAGTGCTTTATATATTAAATACAATAGTTCTGTTGTTTTATCTTTTACTAATAGTGGTTTATAATTTAATCCATCTTTTAATGCATCATGTATTAATGACATTTGGTCTTCGTTATAATCCTTATCTGCGTATATTGAAACATCTAGGTGTTCTATTAAACCATCTACTATAATTTCTAATTGTTCTCCTGAGAACCCCTTTAGATATGGTTTGATGTTTAGGTTGTTTTCCAATGCTCTTAACATTTGATTTAATTTGTAAACATCTATTTCATCTATTTCCGCTAGGAGTGGTATTATATCCAAGTTTTTAGTGTATGCCTTTCCCACTACACCTGCTTCTGCTACTGTTAAATCAAAATCCTTTACCCTATTATATGGCATACCTAAGTCTAATAGATACAGCTGACTATTAGATAAATTTGAAAAGTTTAATTTCTTGTAGTATTTCCTCACCCTTTTCTCATTTGTTTCACCTGTTATTAATATATAACGAACTATGTCTTTTATGTCTTCAGCTAGGTGTCCCTTTATATATGTTGAGGGGTCTATATCATTTCTTAATAAAGCCTTTACTCCGTCTATTTTCTCTTCATTTCCTTGACAATCCGCTAGGAACGGTGTTATATCTTTGTTATATCTTGCTAATTGAATTACTGCGTATATTTCTGTGTTTGTATACATTCATTATCCCCCTTAAATAGTTAAACTACATTATATTAGTGAATATTTCCCACTTAATATATAATGTAGTTTAATTGTTAAATTGCAATTCCCTGTTTTAATGTGTTGTATATTAAATCTATATTTTCCATGTTTGCATAGTTTTCTATGTATGGCGTTATGTCCACACCTTCCTCCATAAAGTCTAATATTTTGATTATATTTGTTTTGGAACTTTGATGTTTTTTGATGAATGATACATTATATCCGCTAGAAGTCATATCACTAAATCTTTTTATCAACTCGTGTGGTATGTTTGGACTTAAGAATTTAATATCTTTGTCTTCTTTTATTACCTTCAAAATCTCTATTAACTGTAATTCGGTATAATCTGACTTATGAAATCTTGGATTGAGATTTGGGTATTTATAATCCACTAGAGAATCCATTAAATCCTCTGGTGAACCTTTAATTAAGTCAGCTAGGTTGAACCCTTGTCGCATTAATATTAGATATAATTCCATTGTTAAATAATCTATTGAACTATCTTCAATAAGTTTGGTACTATAATGTTGCTTTCTCATTGAGATTAATACTTCAAGTTGTTTGATATTAAATGATTTCCCAATCAAATCCCCTATGAATATTTTGTTCTTTTTGGCTAATGTTTCAGCTAGGATTTCTGATGGTGTGTATGTTGGATTTATACACTGTGGTATTTCTCCGCCTACTGATAAGATACCATGTATAGTATTTAAACAATCCCTAGTGTACCCCTTACCTATATATTCCTCTATTGAAATGTTTTCGCCTGTGCATATGTAATATATCTCCATTTCATCTTTTGTGTACTGTGGATTTACTAAATCATCTTGGAAATCCTTTTCAGATATAATTGAACATAAAAACTCTAGTTGGTCTATGTTGAAGTCGTTGTTTAATTTATCCGCTAGGTGTGGTCTGTATTTTAATATTTTACCTACGTATGTTAGTTTACTCAAGTCTACCTTGTTTATATATGACTCTAAATCCACCCCATATATTTTGAATGTTACTATTGTTTGTAGTACCTTTTTGTCTAGTATATTATATTTTTCAATATAGTCAGCTAGGTGGATATTATATTCATATGCATTGATTATTTCCATTAATATATCATCATCATAATCATACTGTTTAAATATATTATAGTGTATTCCCTTATCAACTGCTAATTTAGATAGAGAAGATAATGTTGCATAATTGTATCCATCGCAATATAAATCCCTAACGTACTTCTTTAACTGTATAGATGAAAGGTTCGAATTTAAGATTGATTCATAGTTAGGACAATCTCTCATTAAGGCTTTTGTTGCCTCGATTCGATTAATCCATTCTCTCATACTCTCATTTCTTCTTTGATTAATATAACCTAATATTGATTTTTTAAATCGTGCCATCTGTACTATTGACACTTCCCTATAAGAGCCTAAATTTAAATTATTTAACATTTTATCAACTCCTCTTGTTTATTCCGCTAGGTGGGAGTCTGTGATGTTTGCTAGTAGTTTTGAAGACTCCTCTCCAAGCATTTGATATCCACATTGTGATTGTATGAACTTCATTACCCTCATTACAACGTCTTTATTACTTACTATTTTATATTCTAAATCTTCTATTTCCTCTAGGAACTCTAATATATCTATATATTCTGCATCTTCTATATCAAATGCATTTATTATGCATTGTGTTTTTAATGTTTGATGTGCATCATCTTTTGTTTGATTTAGAATACCATGATTGACACATTGAGCCATGAAATCCTTTGCTTTCATTTGAACCCATTTTCCGCTAGGGAAGCATGAGCCGTCCTCTATTATTGGCTGGCACCACACTAAAGCATCTGGTCTAATGCCACCAACGTTTAGAGTATCTTTCCAGTTGTTACCCCTTCCCATGTGAAATATACTTAGGGGGCACCCATACATTGCTACGAAACAACCTTCTATTATTCCGCTAGGTGTGTCGTCGGCATGCACCATTTCCTTAAAGTATTCATCTTGTCTATAATTTATGTAGTGTCCAAATCGATATACAGGTATTAAACCTTGTTCAAATATTTGGTCTATTATTTCTTTTTCTTGGCTCAATATGTCTAACTCCTTTCAAGTTTTAGTTTTGTTTATTTGATTAAATCTTTATATTCTTTTGGTGTTTCTTCATATAGTTCCGCTGGGAATAAATTATAGATGTATACTTCCTTTATCTGTTTTCAACTTTTAACATATCTAGATTTACCCCTTCCGCTAGGGCATTTCCTATTGTTGTTAATTCATATATAGTTGTATCTTTTGTTGTATATTCCGTTATGTTTACCCCTACAGTTAAGAATTCTATAGTTAACTTTAACAGCTCTGGTTTGATGTTTTGTAAATCTAGTTTATTTAACTGAGGATATTTTTCTAAGTACATATTTATTGTTGACATGTCCATCGCTGATATCTTTGGAGTTATCCATGACATATTTACATCCGCTAGGGTACCATTTATTATTGAATTTATTTGACCATCTGTGTATTGGTATGGGTCGAATTCATTGTTTAATTTTGGATATAAACCATTTACTACCTTAGCTATTGCTGGTTTGTTGTCTGGACTTATGTAATTTATATTAACTCCTTTGCTTAATGCATGGCCACATAATTCTAATGTTGTTATTCTATATTTTGGGTTTATATATGGTGTTAGGTCTATTCCCTTTGATTTATATTTATTTATTATTTGTATTTGTCCTATTCTGTAACCTTCCGCTAGGAGTCTATTTACATCGAATCCCGCTAGGAGACAATCCACTAGCACATTTATTTCTTTATAAGAGTAGTTTTGTATATGGTCTATGTATTTTAATATATCAACCCCGTATGCGTTGCCCAGTGCTATACCTCTCATTAAGTCTGGTTTATAATTTACATTTGCCATGTTTTGATTATAATTTCCTGTTACTATTAAATCACTTAGAGCCATTATTTGTGAGTCTGTGAACTCCATTTTGGCTAATGGTTCTGGGTAAATATCGTTTTCTAATGCATGTATTACTAAGTCTAAATGTATTTCATCTAGGTGTGATATGTAAGGCAATACATCTATTCCTTTTTTAACCGCATTTGTTATTTGTCTTATATACGAATCAGAACAATATTCCATTTTATTATAATATTCAAATAAGTTGACACCATTTAAATATGCCCTTATCATTTCTTTGAATTCGTTCTCTGGTATTTTTAAATCTTTGAAACATTTATATGGTATTCCCTCATCTATTGCGAATATTTCTAGTATAGATAACTTTGATATATCTCCGTCGTCTATTAATAGTTTTCTCGCTTGTTGTCTTATCTCTTCTCCTGTTGGGTTTTCCGCTAGGAGTGGTGTGGGGTCGATATCATTTCTCATTAATGCCTTTATCCCCTTTACTTTGTCAATATAATCTGGTTCGTTTTTGTTTAACTTCTCTAATATTGGCTTTATATTTTTATTGAATTTTGCCATCTCTACTATTGTTTCTAGTTCGAATGAATTCATGTTCATTTTATATATTCCTCCCTTTAATTGATATGATATTATATAATTCTTAGTCGATGTCTTTTGTTGGTAGAATCTTTAAGTCCGCTAGGTTATTTCTCATAGTTTGAGTTAATTCATCTATTTTATTTATTAACTCCTTGCACTCAGCATCTAATTCATCTCCAAAATTTACTATATATAATTTATAAAGTAGTATTACCATTGAGAGTTGTATGGTATTTGCCTCATCATATGCTTCTATTATTATATTGTTGAACATACCTAACCTGTTTAATGTTTTATACACAGAATTTATTACGTCCGCTAGGTTAATATAGTTTGATATTTTAACCTTCACACTAGCCCCTTCACTCTTTATTACTGCATTGAAATACTTACATGATAATTGTAAAGGCTCTTCTTTCCATATATACCCTCCATCAAATAAATAGGCATGCTCTATGAAAGTATCTATAAAGTCATTTATATGCTTATATTGACTTTTGTATTTTAATTTACATATTACTTTTATATCCAACACCCTTAATTTCTGTTTATTTGAATATAGTGCACTTCTCAGTAACATTAGGTTTGGATAAAACTGTATATATGTTTCTTCTGTATTTATTAAAACCCTTACCGATTTTTTATTGTTTATTTTAACCTGTATAAACCTGTTATTATCTAGTCCCCTTATCGATATATTATAGACTAGCCTTATCTTTTTTATTGCATTTTGTACTACAGCTAGGGTATTATTTACTTCATCATCTGATTTAACTGTTATGTAAATTGCTCCGTCTATGTAATCAAAATCTATATTATTATTCTCTAATATGTTTAACATTTTCTACTGTATTCCTCCTATAATTAATAGAGGGCAATTCCGCTAGGAACCACCCTCTATGCTTTTTTAATAAAATATATACGGCATATAACTTACAACTACGCTTAATACCATTAATATTACTAATACAAAGGCTGCAATTTTAGCCATAATTCTTTTTGTTTTCTTACTCATCTTCATGTTTATTTGGTATCTCCTTTAACTCTTTATAGTCTTTATCTAAAGTGTCTAATATATCATTTATGTCTTGTCTTGACTCAGCTAGGTTAGATGAATTCTGTATTATATTCTCTAATTGGAATAATAATCTACTTACATGTTCATCTACATTGTACTGGTTGTAGTATTCTATGTCTGCGAAAATATCATGTATTTTATTTATAATATCTAACATTTGCTCCTTAGTTAGACTTTCGTCCCTCAGTTCCGCTAGGAGAGTTCCTAGAGTATCTGCTGTTTCTTCTTTTGTCATATTTACCTCCCCGTCTGATGTTTTCACATCTATATTACTTGTCGGCTCTTTATGTACTTCCGCTTTCCCTGACTTTAACACTAAAGCTCCTATCACCAATACACCTATTAATGATATCATTAGCACTATTACAAATATATTTCTAATTAACTTTTTCATTTAATATCACCTGTGGTTTATATTTGTTATTTACTTTCTTTATGTATTCCACATCTTTAGGTTCTAATTTTCTAGAGTTCAAAATTTCTAAATGATGCTGTATTGTATCATAATATATCTGTTTTGTTGTGTCTGATAATTTCTCATTATTCTCATAATCCCTAACTACCCTTTTCAAATTACTCACTATCGTATAAGAATTATTATAGTCATCTATTTCTGTTATCATCGAAATCATTTTATTGATATATCTGAACTTAGTTACATTCATCATTATTATAGTATTTAATTTACCTTTTTCGTATCTTATAACAGTTGGTAGTGTTTCACATTTATATGCTCCCTCCAGTTTCACACAGAATTTATTATTTTTAAATCCTATCCTATTTAAAGGTATGCGTCTTATTAATGAATATAAGTTTGTAAACAACTTATTAGTTCCGTCCGCTAGGAGATTATAACTTATTTTGTTTTCCTGACCTAACTGTACTATAGTTTCCGCTAGGTGTGTCTCCATAAGATTTGTTTTACTGTTGAATGCATTATAAACACATTCTTCTAGCTGTTTATTTGTTATTCCCACACCTTCCTGTTTTGCATATTTTAGAAACCTTTCATATCTTTTAACCCCGAATATCTGATACACCATTACATACCTTTTTATTTCCCTTATGTATATTGGGTATACTAAATCAAATGAATAATCTATGTAGTCTAAATATCCCCCATCTAATTTTGGGTCGATGAATATTTTGTATGGGCAGTTATATTTTTTATTGTGCCACACTTCATATCCCTTTAAATCTTTTAGTGATTTGAACTCAAAACTGCATTGTAATTTATCTTTGTTCACCATAAAATTCTCTAGCAATTCTATGTTTCGTTTAGTGTAATCTTTAAAAACTACCGCTAGGGATTCTCTACATTTACATAGCTTTAGTAATAAAGATATATCAAGTTCCCTATTATATGTCCTATTAAATATTATATAATAGAACAAATCTAGTAATTTATTATGAATATTTAATCCACATTCTTTATTTATCTGATTGCATACCAAACTTAATTCGTATACCATATTTAAACCCTTTACATCTACTTTCCTAAATGAAGGTGAATGCAAGTCATCTTTGATATTATTATATATCTTATCACACATATCCATCATTTCTATTTGATTAATTACATGCTTGCCCATACATCTAAAGAATAGCGTTGAATATCCTGTATCACGAATGTCCGCTAGGTCTGTACCCTTTAGTGCTTCTGGAATATCACATTCTGTTATTAAATTCTCTTTAATACCCTTCTCTATTACAGATTTTATATTCTCTTTAAAGAATAATGTTTTATAAAATCTTAACCTATTTTTATATAATGTTCCCTGAATTGATTTTCCTATTGTTACTATCTTTTTCTTTTTATTAGCCAGTTCAATCATATCATTTATACCTAGCATTGTTTGTTTATTATTTGTGTAATATAGTATTACTGTCTCACCTTCATAAACATCTGCTACTGCTAATACATTTGGACTTAAACTATACGCTCTATACACATCATAGCTTAATGATTTATCCATTGACATATATACTCCGCATTTTAAATTATTAATCATTGCTATTTTACTAATCATTTTATCTTACCCCCTTTTTGTTATAATAATCTATAATTTAGAGGTTGCTATGTATGTAGTTGGTTCCGCTAGGTAAGATAGTTAAAAGGCGGAGATAAGTATAATACCATCTCCGCTAGGACTGTTATTTATTAATTAAGGTTCACCAATATGTTATCACTTACCACCTCTTCTTCTTTTTCTATACATGAATATCCTAAACATTTATCGTACCCATATTCATACATTAATTCACTAGCTATATATTTATCATTCATATTATTCATATCCGCTAGGTCATGTTCCATTGCATTATAAGTATTGGAATTAAAAAACTTATTTAACGCATCATAAGGTTCCAAGTCGGACATTTTTATAAAATTTAATATTGCTAGCACATCTCTGCTAACGTAATAATTCAATTCAATCATCTTTTATACCTCCATATAATCTCGTAATTTAAGATGCTTATCCAGTATTAATTGATTTTTAATACATACTTGATAATAGGATTTTTTAAATTTTAATTCATTTATTGCATCTATTTCGCTAATTTTACCTAGTTCCTCTTCTGCTAAAATATTAAGCACTTGATTATCAGCAGTTGGCCCCATTACTATATCATATTCATCTACGTATAATGGTGTAGACCTACATCTTTTTATATAATCAAACCAATCTATGTTGTAATCTTTAAATACTTTAATTTTATATTTTTCACTCATATTATCCATATTAATAATAAATGTAGTAACATATCCTTTAATGTTTCTACCTCGTTTGGCTCTATTTTTAGCTTGCACAAATGATTTACTGAGATAAAATCCTTTACCAAAATCACAATATTTTCTACTATAATTTATACTTGGATTAAGTACTGGTATATTAGAGCCGTGATATAATATCATTTTATATACCCCCAATCTCTGAGTGTATTCTCTAACAGTTTTACAGATTCATTTAAATCCATACTTTTTAATTCATCTATATGTGGGACTATTACACTTAGAAATAAATTATTACCGTAATTAAAAAGTCGCCACAATGCACTTTTGTCGGTATTTAGTTTATCTTTAAATATTTCTAATATAGTTAATAAATACTCTAATAATTCATTATTTACATTTAATTCATTAGAAGAAATGAATTTTTGTTCACTAAACATATTTAATTTATTTGTATAATTTACACCCTTTTTATTCATTATTTCCCTCCTTTTATTCTGCTAGGATTTATATTCACAAAGGCAGAGATAAGTATAATACTCTGAATTATCTCCTTTAGCCATATAACTTTATATAATTAAGGATTGATTCTTATACCCCCTTGCCTATGTATGGTTTTGGGTTTATTACTTTCTTTAAGCAATTTAAAGTAATTCTCCTTTATAATATTTATTAGTAGTCAATAATTATTGGTGAACCATATATGTAGTTAAAAGGCGGAGATAAGTATAGTACTCTCTCCGCTAGGTGTTATCTTTTCCATGCAAATTTATTTCTTAATGCATCAAATACCCCTACAAATACTAAAAACATTCCCGCTAGGATTGAACTCTTAGCTGTGCTTGTACCTGTCTTAGGCAATGAATTTATGTCAGATATGTTTGCACTATTATCCTTTCCAACTGAACCTATAGTTGTACTTGTGTTATCTTTTATTATATTTGAATTGTCGTCTTTTGGTTCTTCCTTATCCACCTTAGGTTCTTCATTATCTTTATCTCTCACTATCATATCAAATGTATGATTTACAACATTACCATCTGAATCTGTTACTGAGAACATTACGGAATATAATCCTGGATTTTTAACATCTATGTTATTCTCCATTACCATTACTTTCGATGTTATATCACCGTCTTTTTTATCCAATGCAATTACCATATCTTTTAATGAATAACCTGAAGAAACCACATTTGATTTTAAGAATATTTTTGGTTCTGTTTCAGTTAGGTTATCTGCAATTATAATTCGTCTTAATTCCTTAGTTTCATTTCCATTTTCATCTGTTGCTGTGAATATTACGTTTTGTACTCCAACTACATCAGTATTTACAGTAGTATCTTTTAATTTCCCATCTGTAACTTTAGGTAATTCGTATTTAGTTCCTTTGTTTTCCGCTAGGTTAGATTCTCCTACCTTTGGAGTTTTTATTGCAGTGTTCTTATCCACCACTTTTACTGTTCTAACATAACTTTGATTTCCTACTGTATATTTAATTTTATATGTCCCTATTTTTGATGTGTCTATTGTTGAACCGCTAGGAGTGACTTTAGATGTTATATCCTTTCCTGTGTTGTCATAAACTTTAATATTGTCCATACTATCGAATTTATCACCTTGATGAACTACAGTATTTGGTATTACAAAGTATGCACCATTATTCACTAGATTAAGACTTAAACTTGCAGTTCCTATATTACCTGAAGAATCTTTTACTTCGTATTCTATTATATGTTTTCCCGCTTTATTTTTATCTCCATTTATTGTGTATTTCACTTTTGACAATACATTACCGTCTACATTATCATTTGCTGTTATGAAATCTAGTGGGTCATATTTTAAACCTAAAGGTATTTCTATTTCTTCCGCTAGGGGTTTGATTATTGGTTTTTCTGTATCCTTTACATTCTCACCTTCCATTACAACCACCCTAACTGTTCTTACTGATTTATTGTAAGATGAGTCTGTACCGCTGTAAGTTACATAATATATTCCTGCTTTTGATGTGTCGACGTTACTTGATTCTATATTTAATTGTATATCCCCATCAACATCATCTGTACATTTTATATCAGCTAGGGGGTCGTACTTGTCACCTACTTTTATAAGTCTTACTGAATCCCCTGTTATTACTGGTGGAGTTATATCAACCTTATCTATATTTTTATCTGCAACATACACCACTATACTTTTAGTTGCTGATGCTCCTTTATTATCCTTTACTGTATATATTACAATGTAAGAACCTGTCTTTGATGTGTCTACTGTATTTTTAACTACCTTTATATTAGGTGTTAAATCTTTACCGTCGTGGCTCTTAGCTGTAACTCCTTCTAGTGGATTAAACTTACTTCCCATTTTTATTGATTTATTTTTAGCTGTTATTACTGGTAATTTTGTATTATCCTTTACTATTATTTTCACAGTCTTAGTCGTTGTTTTACCATTGTAAGTTACAGAGTACGTTACTTTATATTCACCTTCTTTTGAAGTGTTAACGTTGTTTTCTGTTACTCTTACTTTTGATGTAATATCATCTCCGCTAGGTGATGATGCTGTTACTGTTTCCATAGGGTTAAACTTACTACCTTTACTTATCTCCCTGTCTATTGCAATAATTACTGGTGAATCTTTTGCGCTTGACTCAGCTAGGGAGAATGATTTATCTCCTACTGTCATCTTTAGGTTAAGGTTTGTTAACACTCTTGACTTACCAACAGAGGTCAAAGCATTATCTACTGTTGGCTCTAAGTTTTCAGAGAATGGAACTACATAATATGATGTTCTTGCACCATTTGTATTTAATGCCCAATCGTCATCATTCCAGTCTTTCTCAAGACTATCTATATTTATCTTCCAAACTATTAATCCACTATTTCTTAGACCATAACGGTAATTGGCTTGTTCGTAAACATCAGTGTAATCCCTATAATCGAATAGATAAACTTCATTCTTATCACTTGGATTTACCATATAATATGCTTTTGTTTTGTCGTATTTATAAGTCTTATTATCTGTTGCCTTTATCTCTACTGGTGTCACCCAACCTAATCTTATTTTATGTAAAAGGTCTAGTGGATTTGGGTCATTACCTGGTTCTGTTGATTTTCTATTTCCGTATGATGAATCCATTATTGACCAAAAACCTACTGATAAAGAATCTGCATATAAATCTCTTGCATTTAGGTTGTGTAAAAATTCATGAGACAATGTTGCTGTTCCCACTACAGAATCATTTATAGATTCTGATAATATTGTCAATGAGTTCTGTAATACATACCCATTTACTGTTGTATCCATTTCTACTGTATGTGGCCATGCTTGTATTTTATCTCCATTTGAATTTGTTTTATTTGTAGAACCTGAAAAAATGGTCATTATATTTAATTCTTCATTTGAGTCTAAATTATCTATTCTCCATGTGTCGTCGAACTTCTTATCTCCATTTTTATCTGCATCAGCTAGGTCAATCTTGCTGCTGATTTTTTGCATTACATCATTTACTATTTTCATTTGTGCATCATAATTATTATATGATATTGTTCCATAATCGTCGGGGTCTATATCAACCTTTACTATCCCTTGATATTTACCATCTGTTGTTTTCAATGGTGATATTGTAAACTTACCATTTGACTGGTCTTTTAAATAACTTGCTACACTGTCTACCCCACTTCCGTAGAACGTATTATAATAAAACTCTTCGTCATGTTTGAACTCCTGTCCCTTTATATTTACTAATACCACTAAATTCTTTTGTGTACCAGTTTTAGGGTATACGTGGTCTCCACTTTTTGATATCTGAGAAGGGCTTAATGTTGTTGCATTTAATTGGTATATTCCACCGCAACCAACCATTAGTGTTCCCGCTAGGACTAATGCTACGGTTCTATTTTTTACTTTCATCATTATCAACCTCCTTTACTATATAAGTATAATTGTATAAACCTTTGTTTTTTATTGTATGATAATATAAATCTTCATCTTCATTTTGAATAACTCCATCTTTAGCTAATGTTACTATTCTTAATAGAATATTGTTTCCGTTAGGTGTTGGTTGGAAGGTGCTATTTCCATTTCTACTTAATCTATAATACCCTCTGATATGTCCAATTTCTTGTATTCCCGCTAGGTTTAAGTCTAGTTTGCGATATAAATTAAAGTCTTGCATATAGTGGAAATATTCTAAATCAATTTGCCTATTTTTAAATACAAATACTAATCTAGAACCTAGCTTTTTGTAATCGGTTACTATTAATTTTCCATCAGTCTCATAAACATCTGAATAATCATATATTAAATTTGTTTTTAATACGGTTTGTACATATTTATCTATATCCCTTAGCGGTGCATTTATTGTTGGGAATTTATCATAAACATCTGGATTTTTTATACATACGTTTTCACTTAAATCCTCTAGGGAGAATAAAGTATAACGTGGGTGAGAAACTATTATACAGCAAATCCCTTGTTTAGTATGTAACTTATTCCCCATGTGATAATCATTCATTTCATCTGTAATTATAGGTTTGAATTTTACTTTGAATGATTGTAATTTAGCTAACTTTTCAGTTGTTAAATCTTCTGATAGTTTTTCATATTCTTTCTTTAAAAATTTCCTCGTCTTATTTGGTAACTTGTTTAAATTCTCTTCTGTAAAATCTAGTATAGTTTTACCTAATTTAATCTTGTAAATTAATTCGTTCTCCATAATACCTCCTCAATAAAAAAAACCTAGTAGAAATAATTTTAATCTCTACTAGGTTCTGTTCCTTAATTATCTTCCTTTTCTTCGTCATTATTTTCTATTTCAAATTGTTCAGCTAGGTTGAACAATTTGAAACAATCTTTTACTGCTACAATTATAAATAATGAATATATAACTATGTTTAATATGGCTTGTGCTATAGGTGGTAGAAAAACATATTTACCTCTTAACATACCAGCCGTATAAAATGCAGTATTCACATATGTGAATATACTTAATAAATTACAGCCCTTGCAGTACATATAATAAACTAATGCAGGCATACCTATAGAATAATATATAAAGTAATGGTCTTTTGAAAGTTCTGCTAATATATTCGACATCACATTATAGAATTCCCACTTGGTTTAAATACATTAACTTTTTTATTTAATTCTTTATGCAATCTATTACCAAATATATCATACCCACGGTCATTGCCTATTATATAGATATCTGAATACTCATGTATTTTTATACCCGCATATGATGCTATTGCTAAATCCAAAGAGTTTTCCTCATTTTTTGTATTTATTACTTTACTTTCATATGCAATGCCTTTTAATGAATTTTCTTCCGCTAGGGAAATACTCCTAGCTCTTTTGTTTGGAAAGAAGAATATCACCTTATCACCTCCCGCTAGGTTATTATCTAATATGTTACTTGCATCTCCCACATTCTCTGTATCTATTAAATATAAACTCATATTACTCATCTGTCTCCCTATCTATTAATGTTTTTAACTGTTTCTCCATGCTCTTTAATATATCCAAGCTGTCACCTCTAAAGTGTTCATACAATACATTTAAAAAAGTGTCTGCATCATTGCTTATCCTCAGTATTGAATTTACTTCATGTGAACTACTATCATATATTGACATGATTTTATCTATTTCTCTTATCCTTATAAATTCTTCCCTAATATCCTGGAATATTAGTTTACCCTTTTCTTTGTATGTTTTTGTCAAAGAATTATTTAAAGCTAATGTATTATTACACGACGATAATAATCTTGTAAATTTAGATTTACTTTTAAGCCCATATTCTTCAACTATTCTATTTACCTTTTCACTTTTGTTGAAGTCATTTTCTATACACCTATCAAGCATTATTACATTTAAATCAAAGTTTAATTCTTTCTTTAATGTGTTTTTTAACATTCTATAATTCTTATTACTTGTCACTAATATTATGTTACCTTCATTTTTAAACATCAAACTTACTATGAAAGCTGTAATCTCAAAATCAATAGCCCCGTTTGGAGAATCAACATTCTTATATACTATTCTTGCATTTGTCTCTTCTATTAATTCTTTTTCATACTTTGTAATATCTCTTCCTATGTTAGGTTGTTTAAAATAATATATTATATCATTGCTTTGTATATCTACCTCATAAAATAATCTCGAAAATGTTTTCAATCTTTCTGTGTCTACTACTATTATTTTTGGCATATTGTTTCCCCTTTTTATAAATTACAGTAATGTCAAATCTTTATATTTCTTTAAATTATAATATACTTCATTGAAATGTGTTTGTACTAGATTATCTAAATAAATATCCCCGCTATTTATCATATAGTTTATAAAATTATCTAGTACTTCTTCTGTTTCGAATTGGTTTTTATTTATTATTAAACTTCCGCTAGGAGGTTTGCTACTGTACCAATTCACACAATCTCTTTTTAGTTCTAAGTAATTCTTACAGAAAACACTATGTATTGGTTTGTCACTTAAATTAAACATATTACTTATTTCATTTATATCTTCTTCTGAATTTAGTTTTATAAATATACTATTATTAAATGGTAATTCACTTTCCATTATTGCATTTAAAATATCTTGAGTTATCAATATTCCGCTAGGAATGGTCTTGTGAAGGAATTTCATCATCTTTAAATCAACAAAATCCAATATATCATCTTCCGTAAGTTCATTTAAAATCTTAGGTATAAGAAATTCCTTAACCCTTATTCCATCACTTATATCTACTTTATACATTTTACGATTATATTCTTTTTTACTTATAGTTAAGTTACTTGTAGCAAAGGATACACATGGAGTTATATTAGCTTTTATTAAATACTTATATAAATCCTTAAATATAACATCATACTTTATCAGTTCTCTCAAGTATAACTCCACATTACCTTCTTCCCCGCTAGGTTGTGGATTAATATTTAATTTTGTAGTCTTCACCTATATTACCCTCCTTTTTATATTCGGGTGCTCAATGGAATGAAACTTGAGCACCCTTTTAATTTTAATCATCTACATTATATAGAGAGTTATTTATTTATTTATAATGTAGTTTTGATAAAATCACCTTTATATTGTTATTTAAAATATTTATTATACAAATAGCCTAATGTTCCATTATAGCAAACATAAGACCAACTTGTCCCCCTATTTAATACTTGTACATTTGAATTCTTTGATACTGACATTAAGTATTTACTGTTAGTACTTGCTTCTTCACGTAAACAAGTATTAGTTGTTACTTGACCAAATACTATATCATCATTAACATTTACAAATTTTAAACTTTCTTCTATAACATTAGTAACATAATATTTAGATACCCAACCATTCATATTATTATAATTTACTAAATAGAAAGTTCCATTGTATCCTATTACATTTACTTTAGTATCTTTTGGAATTTGTGCTATCACTGTTGTATTAGTTGATGGTCCACTTCTGAAATTCACTCTTCCTGTTGTTACAGGCTCAGAAGATACATCTATTTTAGGTAAGCCGCTAGGTACATTATCTATTGATGTTTTTAATACCCAACCAGTTGATTTATCAGAAACTATTTGTAGATAATTTCCATTATAACCTAATACCTTTACAGCAGTTCCGCTAGGTATGTTTGCTATTTGTTTCCCATTAGCACTTGGTAAACTTAATAGAGTAACATTTTTATTAGTAGTAGGTAAAGTTTCTTCTTCTATGTTGCCTAACTTATCCCCATCGAAATAACTTACATCTGTTGATTTTACCCAACCTTTTTGACCTTCTTTTTCTACTTGTAAAAATGTTCCATTCTTACCTAATACATTTACTTTAGTACCTATCTCTAATTTAGTTATTACTTCTGATGAAGTATTAGCTTTGCTATATAGGTTAGCATTAGTGTTCACCAATGGATAAGATTTTGATAAATCTGTTATTTTGTCTAATTCTACATTTGAAACATATTTACTATTTACAAAACCTATTTTCCCATTATATGATGTTTGAACCCAAGAACCTATTTTACCTGTTACAGTAATTTTAGTTCCGCTAGGTATCTCTGTTAATACACCGTATGCTGTTGTTGGACCCACTCTAAGATTTAAATCACTTGTTGTTTTTGATGAATCATCTAGGTCTTTTAAACTATTTAAATCTAGACCAGAAATATACACGCTAGATATCCAACCTTTAGTACCGTTATAGTTTATGTTAACCCATTTGTCATTTCTACCATATATAGTAGTTAATTCTGTACCTTTTGGAACATAACCTATTACATCAGCGTCCATACTTGGCCCATTTCTGAAGTTCATACCACCAGTAGTTGTTGGTATATTTGATACCTCTTTAACAGTAATATCACTTGCATACATATAACCAGTATTATTTCCATATTTAACCTTATAGTTACCATTTATATGTTTAGCTAATACTTTTATTGATTTTCCTGAGCCTACAGTTAAAAATCCATATCCAGCTGGCCCTGGTCCTTGTCTTAATTTAGTAGATACTTTAGTTGTTCCTGTTGTATTTAACATAGTTAAACTATCATCATCGTATCCACCTATTTGTTTCTTAAAATATGTCCAGTCTTGTGGTCTATCAACTATCATCATTTCTGGACAAGTTTTACCTGATGCATCAAAATGTCTTACAACTCTATTTGCTGGTATATTATATTTATTCATAAGATATTTGACTAATACTATTGTATTTTCTAATGTCTTACTCCAATCACCATCTGTATTAACACACATTTCAATACCTATTGTATTTGAATTTGTTATACTACCATTAGTTGAACCTGCATGCCAAGCTCTTTTATTATCTGGAACCATTTGAATTATTTGGTGGTCATCAGTTCCGTATTGTGAAGATGCATTAGTTCCTGGAGTATTGAAATACCTATATAATGCGTCCGCATCTGCACCTTTTGCACGACCCGCAGTATCATGTACTATAATATACTTTGGAGTTATAGTAGTGTTTTGATAATTCCTATCTAATATTTTCTTTTTAACCTTTACACCGTTTAAAGTTGTCGATGAATTAGTTGTTATGTAAGGACTTATTGTCGTTGTCGCATTTAACTTTAATCCCGCTAGGGTAGAACAACCAATCACAAAAGCTGATAAAACGGCTATAATCTTTTTAGCTTTCATTCAATCTCCTCCTAGTTTTATTTTAATCTTATTTTGACAAAATGTCCGCTAGGAGGAGGTCTTATATATTTTTTATTCACTATTCTCACCCCCTTATGGTGTATTTTATGCTGTGACTATGGGGTGAAGATTTAATTATCTTCCATATTCAATTGTTATTTATATAAACCCTTGTGGGGGATTTACAACTCTAGTTTTCTTGTTTTACCTGTTGATGTTGATTTATTTTTTAGATAGTCAGCTAGGAGAGTATCCAATCTGTCTACTTGTTCTTTTGTGAATATCAATCCACCATCTCCGTCAGGAAGTGTTGTATCCATATAGAAGTCGTAAGGTACTATATTTAAATCATCTAAATTACCTTCAAAATCATTTGGATTTAAGTCTTTTACTTGCCATGTGTTCTTATAATCATTGTAATCCAAATAATCAAATATCATATCAAAATCTTTTAGAAACTTATAATCATTTAAATTAATATTTTCGAAATTATCTGTTAATACATTAAATATAAAATAACCAATATTGTGTATATCACAATAGATATCTGTATCGTCAACTTGGTCTTCAAATGAAAATCCATTAGAATCATTATATTCTAGTAAAGTTAAATGATTTAAACCATCGACATAACTTCTATCAAAATCATCTATACCCCCTTCATATAGATATTCTTTTTCCATTTCATCAGTATCTTTATTTCTTATATATCTATAAAATTTTACTTGTAGTCTTTTACCCTTTAAATCATTTTTAGATAATGTACGTACATTACCATCTTCAACAAACTCACTATACATTACTACGATATTATTACCTTCAGGTCTACATAAACCTGTTTTATCAGTTGCCCCAATTACTGTTACCATTTTAATACCTCCAATTCTTTCTATTTTATATTACATTATTTAATAATCAGCTAGGGATTAATTTAGTTGATTTTCCGTTCTTGTCTGTTTAACATTTTAATTACCTTCTTTCCGCTAGGGAGGATATTTCACCTCCTTAGCTCTATATTTTTATATTATCTTTTGGGTATTTTAATATACTTCCCTGTGAGAGTAGTATTTTACCTTTACTGATTTTTTAAATCCTTTAGAACCCTTTATGTTTTCAGTACCACGCATACCATATGGGAAATAAATTTTCTTATTAAGTCCTAACACGTCTACAGGAACTACGCACACATATTTAGTTCTACCCTTTACATAATCATATGCACCTTTTTCATAAGTTTGAGTATATCTACTATTCTTGTAATATGTACTATCTTTACTTACATAATCGTGTTCTTCATGACTTCTTACTATTATATTTTTCTTCTTACCTAATGCTACTGCGGGTATTTTCATTTTCATACTATGGAAATTTACTCTAACATTTAGTTTGCCATAGCCACCATATTCTTTTTTATAATAAGTACCATATGCAAATTTCATTGTTTTATATTTTGAACCCACTTTATATCTCTCAGTACCATATGATGTTACTTTAAAATAATCATTTTCATATGCAAATGTTTCGTGTACCCATCTACCCTTGTATAATAGTTCAACACCTGATTTTCTTGTTATTTTGTTTGCAGTAACTTTATGATAGTTGTCGTAAGCATTAGAAGTGTTGCAAACTCCTATTGAACCTATTATAGTTACTGCCGCTAGGGTAGATGCTATGAATTTCTTTATGTTTAATTTCATATTACCACCTCTTGCTATATTATTTATATAATCCGCTAGGAGTGAGTAATGTTGCCCACCCCTAGCTTAATAGACCTTTATTTATATGATATTACCAGTTAACGTTGCCACCATAGATTCTTTTAGTTCCATATTTTATCATACCTCTTGTACCTTTTATAGGTTTACTAAAAAATCTAGGGTCTTTTATGTATACACTAGAATTTGAATTTAATACACTTACACTATCAATTTCAACATAGTAACCACCTGATTTTACATAGTAAGTAGGGTGTTTATATGCAGGTCTTTTACCATCATCTGATTCTACGTATACAGTTACTCTTGTTTTGTTTTTATAATATTTACTATCTTTAGTTACAAAATGTTGAGAACAATCACTATACACGTAACCTGAATCTTTCTTACCTATTTTACTTTTTAGTATTCTAGTTTTCATTTGGTGGAAATTTACTTTAGGTACAAATCTTGTATAACCACGTAGATTAAGTTCATACACATGACCGTAAGCATATTTTTTATCTTTTGAGTATGATGATGCTATAAATAAATCAGATGTATATACCTTTTTAATATTGTACCATCTACCTTTATATAACATTTGTAAAGTTGTAGGTGATTTTATTCTATTCATAGTCATTTTAACTGCTGCATCTGATGGATTTGTAACTCCTATTGAACCTATTAATGTTATAGCCGCTAGGAATGTTACAGTTAGTCTTTTTAATTTTGATTTCATGTTATCACCCCCTAGAAATTATATAAGCCTGTAGGAACTCTCCTAGTGCCCGCAACTTTCAACTGACTTGATTTAAAATAATAAGTTCCTTTTTTCATTGTCTTTATATATACTTTTGAAGAACTTCCCACTACTTTTACTGGAGTTACAAATACTACTTTACAGTATTTCCCAGTACTGTCTTTACCATCTTTAACTAAATCCCCATTAGCATAAAGATATCTACCATTTTTATCTTTTCCATTTACTTTATAGGTTCTTGTACCTTTAGCGCCCTTGTAATAAGCACTATCTTTAGTTACATATTCATCTACAAAGTTACCATTAACGGACATTGATGAATATTTCTTCATGTTTAATTTTGATTTTGCTAATCTTTGTTTAGCTTGATGTTTGTTCACTCTAGGGATATACTTATGATTCCCCATTGAACCCTCAACTATGGCGTAACCGTAAACATATTTACTGTCTGAACTTGTCACATAGAAACCATCTCCGCTAGATAGACGTATAGCATTTCTATACACACCAGCATTTTTGTATTGCACGTATGTAGATGATTTAACTTCTCTACATTTTAACTTTGATGATTGCGCATGTGCTGTATTAGTTACCCCCATTGCACCTAGAATAATTACTCCCGCTAGGAGTGTACTTAAGTGTTTTTTGAATTTCATTTAAACTCTACCTCCCTTTATATTAGTTGTCCGCTAGGTGGTTATATACTTACCTAACGGACATTACTGAGACTATTGTTTTGAATATTTAGTTGTTATATATTAGTGTTAAATGATTACTTAATATAGGGAAATTATATTTAATACTAATTAATTATTTTATTTATTGTTTATTTTTTTAAAGTTTCATTTAACATTAATAACATCTTTAAATTACATACATTATGTTATATTATCACAATAGCACAATATGTAGGTAATAGCTCCTTTTACTGAATGTTGTATTCAGTTTAAAATGCTTTATATGAGCCTGTTGTCATTCTCAGTGTACCTGCATTTTTAGTTACTGACTTTATTGGCACGTAATAACCATTAGCACAAGTTCCTCTCATATAGCAAATTGTAGTCCCACCTAAAGTTTTTAATGGTATTAATCTACTTACTTTATATTGTTTCTTTTTGCTATTATAACTCTCCACATAAACTCTCTCACTTAGAGGAGCTGTGTGTTTTACAGTCCCATTATAATTTCTGAATTTAGTACCACTTTTTACTCTTGCATATTCTTTATTGTTTGATAATAATACATAAGCACTATCCCAATCATAACGGTCTATATATTTAGTTTTTGGCTGTAAATACATTGTGCTTTTACTTAATGATTTTGTTAATATCTTAGATTTAACTTTATTAGTATCTACTCTGTAAATATGTTTAGTGTTTGTTGAAGTGTTTACCATATACCCATAACTATATTTACCGCTTGTTGATACTACTTGAAAAGCGTCGCCTTTTCTAACTCTTGCTGTATTTGTACTCCCATTTTTAGATGTTGTTACTACAGCATTACTACTTATAACTCTATGATACCCTTTTGACATTGCATCTACTTTGTTTGGTGCAAATACTATTGTTCCCACTAGGAATGTTACTGCTAGGAATATACTTAATCTTTTTTTGCGTCTCATTTTACTACCCCCTTAAATATTAAGTTACGTCGTTGGATAGCTTATATGGCTGATAAATTATTTTATTTTTTTTTAATTGCTTTCCAACGACGCATAATCTATGTCAACTAATCTGATTAGAATTAGGCTCTCTTTTTGTTTTCTAATTTCCTATTTATTAATTGCTGTTCTTTATTTATGTAATCATTAGATAAATACAAGTGATTGCCTTTTGTTTGTAAATAATGTATAAACATAATTAACACGTCATTATTTAAGAAGTGTAACGATGAAATAACTATATCGTCTTTTGTTTTCTCATTTGTCCATGTAACTCCTGATTTATTTATTTCTAAATATCTTGACCACTTACCATTTACAGGTATTCTCATCTTTTTAAATTTATGGTTTAATATCATTAACTTTGGATTATTCTTTACATCTATTAAAATTATTTTGTTTATTGGAACGTTTATTCCCATAATACTTCTTACCATTTCCACATCTATTGGTAGTACTTTCGGTAATACGTCCGCTAGGATATACATATATTTGAATTTAATATTGTATTTTATTAATTCATATGAATCATCTAGGATATCTTTTGATATGACTCTTTTATGCTTCTTTTGACTTCCGTCTACCCACACATTGTATTGGCATTGCTTATCATTGATTCCTAAAACTTCTACATTTACATTTTCATTTTCAAAACTTAATGCAGGTGATTTATCATTTCTTTCTAACCATTTTGATAATGCACTCATTGAGCTGTCCATAGAAACTTGTGTTTGTACAAAATATTTTAGTTTTGCTTCAGGACTGTCTTCTGTTAAGTTTAATATTATATAATCATCTTTCTCTTCTAACTCTAAAATTAAATCCTTTATATCGGTTTGTATTAAATAATTTTTATCTGTTATTATTGATTTGATGAATTGCACTGCTGTTTCGTATGAATCAAACTGACCGTAATTTATTGTTATTTCACCTATAAACTCTGGTGTTACATCACAGCTAAAGTTTCTTAGGTTTATATAACCTTCCGCTAGGTTTGACTCAATATCCCTTATTCCCACATCTTTTAATAGCTTACCTATATCTAGTTCATCATCTTCTTCATACTTTATACAGATTAACTTGTCTAATATTAATTGGGAACTTGCTATTGCCTTTACGAACTTTTCATTTATAACTATGTCCGCTAGGGAATCCTCAACTAGCCCTGAATACAACTTAATTATTGCAGGTTGTAACTCATTTTGTCCAAATTCCTCTATGTTATCTTTTATAATACAGTTTAAAGTTCCACTATCCTGTGTTATTATTACCACGTTACCCAATAATCTTACACTTCTAACATGGTTAATCATTGATAACCTATGGTTAATAATTACACCATAAAAATTTCTGTTTAAATTTCCTATTGTGTTTAAAACATATAGTAAACTTTGCTCGCTTCTATTATCTATGCTTGTTATTGTGTCTACTTCATCATTAATCATTGTTTGATATTTAGATGCCCTTGATTGTTCAAATTCCTTATAAACATCTGATGACGTTATTGTGCCTTTCACTCCCCCTAGTTTTGTTGTTACTCCGCTAGGAGGATTTCTATTAATCGATTTATAGTCATTCCTATTTTGTCTTTTGTCACTTTTAGAATGTTGATAATAATCACTATTACTTTGACTGTTATTAATATCTTGACCTAATTTTCTTGTATAAGCCATATTCAACCCCCCTCTTTTTAAATACTTTTAAATAAGCCAATAATGTTTTATTATTAACTTATGTAAAGGTATTTAAAACATTCATAGAATATTTGGCAAACTATGAATGTTTTCACCTGTTGTTTTATTTTATGTAATATACTGGAATCCAGCCTTTTACTTTTTCATAAGATACTTTACTCCATAAACCATTTGTTTCTATTATTTTAATTGGAGTTCCTTTATCTATACTTTTAATACCTTTTGCAGTTATACTTGGGTATTTTGCTAACACTACGCTGTTGTTTACTGTATTTGTTTCCGCTAGGTTAACCTGTGACTTTAATACCCAACCATTAGATTTGCCTGATTTAACTTGAACCCATTTACCATCTTCTTTTGTTATCTTTAACTCTCCACCTTTTTTAATTGTTGTTGACATAGAGCTTTGAACTGATGGTTCATTTCTTAAAACCACTTCTTTGTACTTTACAGTTGCTTTTGTTGTGGAATTTTCCCCACCTTCAACTCCTACTTCTGATATTAAATCTCCGCCAACTTTTATAAAATCTTGGTAAACATATCCTATTGTATTTTTATAATCCACTTTATACCAACCATTTATATGTTTAGATATTATCTCCACATATTCTCCGCTAGGTATGGTTCTAATTTGATATGATGCTATTCCTGGCTCTGCTCTTAAACTTGCATTACTTATATTTTCTATAGAACCACCTTTATTCACTTCCGTATAATAGTCATCATAAGAACCACCTATCGCTTCTTTAAATTCTTTCCATAGCTTTGAATCGTTTGCTATTAACTTCTCTGAACATTCTTTACCTGATGCATCATTGTGCATTACGACATGGTTGGCTGGTATATTATATTTTTCCATTAGATATTTAGTTAACTTAACAGTGTTATCAAATGTCTTACTGAAATCTCCATCTGTATTTACACACATTTCTATTCCTATTGAATTGGAGTTCCTTATAAGAGTTGTATCTCCACCGTCTCCACAATGCCACGATTGATAATCATCTTTCACCATCTGTAATATTTTACTATCGTCTACTACATAATTAGAAGAGGCATTTGTTTCATCTAGGTTGAAATAGTTATATACAGCATCTGCGTCGGCACCTTTAGCTTTGCCTGCTGTGTCGTGAATCACTATGTATTCTTTAGCGTTATTATCTGATGAAAAGTTATATTGTAATTGTTTGAACTCATACGGAACATTGTTTATGTCATTTTCTGTTGCATGCATGGGAGTTGCCATTACTGTTAACCCCGCTAGGACTATACAACCTCTCTTAAGTTTATTCTTCATTTGTCATTCCCCCTCTTATTCCGCTAGGTTATTTTATTTCATTGTCATCTGATGCCGATTCTATTGATTCAAGTATAGTTCCTCTATCTGAGTTTTTGTCCATATGGGCTACTATTTGTTTGTATTCCTCCTCGTCTAACTGTGAAACTTCGTTATCGTAAATAACAGTAACTTTATAATTACTATCTTGTATTTTCTCATTTAAATATTCTTGTAATTTTAGTATATTATCTACTTCGTTTTGTTCGTTAAAATTATTTGAACTTGTACTAACTATTATGCTTGGAGCTAATCCATATTTATTAATAAAATCTATATATGACTCTTCTTTATATACTATTGTATTGTCTGTATTAAATCTAACAATAGTACTTGAATTTTGCCATAACTGTTGGATATTTTCAGTTAACTCTTTATTTATTTCTCCTTCATAAGAATCTATAAATTTACTGTCATGTATTTTCTTATCCTTAGTTACCCAAAACTCAAATGATTCTTTTATAGTTGAGCCTGGGCTAGTTTCATTATCACTCACTAGATAAGCCGTTCCGTATTGAATAACATTTTTCACATCACCTCTCAAATCTGACAAATCAGAAGTTAAATAGTACACTTGGTAGTCTTCTCCATATTCTTCCGCTAGGTGACTCTCAATATCTGATTCGGTCAAGTATGTTACCTGATGTAATAACTTGTATATTATTATAGAAGACACTATGATTGCTAAAAGCATTAGTATTAACACCCTTCGCATTTTATCCATAATTACACCTCATTTCTTTTTAATAAGAGTTGTACACACCGCTAGGCATATACAACCCTCATCTATCTATATAAGTCAGCTAGGTTTAGTGTGGATACCCTACCCAGTCAACTATATACTTACTATAACACCAACCTGTTAAATCATTATATCTAATCTTAGTCCAAGATTCATCATCATTTACATCTAATACATACACTTTAGAGCCTTTAGGAACTGTTGTTATTGCGCTATAACCTGTACCTGGCCCTTTTCTCATACGTACATTTTCACTTGCTTTTGCCATTACATCAAAATCATCCGGCTCAGTACTTGCTCCTATGTTTAAATATTCTCCAGATACCCAACCTTCTTGATTATCGTATATAACTTTATACCAACCATCTTCAGAGTCATACACATCTACCCTAGCCCCTTTAGGTATAGTTGTTATTTTAGCGTAACTTGTACCTGGACCCTTTCTCATATTAACATTTGCAGTTGTAGTTCCTTGATATTTTGCATCATCTGTATAAAGTTTTGCATAAGTCAAACAAACCCAACCACCTGTTGTTTTTTCTTTTCCCCAAGTATGAGTTGTATCGTATGCAGTTATCATAAATGGAGTATTAGCTGCTATTGAACCTATTGTACTGTAGTTTGTTCCTGGTCCGCTTCTTACATTCATGTTATAGTTTGAAATATAACCTGCTTTTACAACGGAACTTTTATTTTGTGTTGTTGCAACCTTTACATCATTAATTGATTCCACTACTGCAACTTGTGGTACTTGTGCTACTGGTATCATTACCAAATCCCCCTTTTTAAATTATATTATTTATTTATTATGTCATTTCTTAACTGCGGTATATTATAAAATTAAATTTCATAATCATGTTGTTGAGACCGCTAGGTCTGTATATTAAAAATAAAAAGGGCTACTAATTATATCTAGTAACCCTGTCTACTGTACCTATATATTAGTACAGTTAGATGTATTGTTTCCGCTAGGACATGCTTGGGGCTGAGTACTAGCCCCTGTTTAAACATATCATTTTTAAAAAAAGGAGTAATCTATATATAAAATTAGTTAAACTAATCTTATAGCATGGGGAGGGTTAGTTGAGTAATTCTAACCCGAAATGAAAAAACTTGATAACTATTTTTATGTAAAATTTTACATAAAAATAGTTATCAAGTTTTTTCATTTCGGGT